>Ga0065165_1000112_pt1 | contig 135988 bp, 111 predicted proteins | sample AraplaMF_Cvi_mMF_FD_63813 | JGI IMG/M metagenome (GOLD analysis project Ga0065165, IMG submission 63813) | Arabidopsis root microbial communities from the University of North Carolina, USA - plate scrape MF_Cvi_mMF (version 2) (version 3) | ecosystem: Host-associated > Plants > Roots >... | reverse complement strand
CCAGCCGCGCGCATGGCTTTGCGGCTTCTCGCAATGACGGGGAGGGAGACCTTTTTGTCGTTTGGAGATTGCTTCGTCGCCAGCCGTGCACATGGCTTTGCGGCTTCTCGCAATGACGGGGAGGGAGACCTTTTTGTCGTTTGGAGATTGCTTCGTCGCCAGCCACGCGCACGGCTTTGCGGCTTCTCGCAATGACGGGGAGGGAGACCCTGGCATTTTTTATGCGACTCGTAGCGAAGGAAGGGAGGGATGGATATTATTCTATCCCTACTCTTGTTCTTTCGTTGATGGAAAGCTTTGGATAGTGGTTATTGAAATAGTCATATCCGCGTTTTTCGTTGTTGAGGAAGATGATACCGGTGTTGCCTTCTTCGTCTCCCATCCTTGCTATGTTATCATACAGGAGCTTCTCCAGGTAAACCTGTCCGTTCACAGTCTGACTGCGGATCAGTTTTCCGGTGGGGAGGCTCACTATTTCGAGCGAGGTGGTTTTCGCGCTGTCAGTTCTCAGGTAAGCAAGGCTGGTTTCCGTGTCGTTGAAGGAAAAAGAGCCAGTGTTTGTCAAATGACGAAATAACTCCTTTCTGGTCCTGGTATCAAATACCCGGAGCTGGCCCAGTGCATCGGGGTAGGCATAATACCTGGCGCCGGCTGAAAACCTTGCTGCGAATGGAAGCCCTGGTAAAAAACTACGGCCGGCCAGTGAATAGAAAAGCGTTTTACCCTGCCCGTTTGTATACTTTAAAATACCGCCGGGTAAGCAGGAAAATGATCGCGGCCGGTCTGAAGGGCTTGCAGCGATCGAGGAAGTACTTGCAGGGCGGCGTGCATAGTCTGCTATTGTAGTGTCTATACTTTCGGTCAACAGGTTATAGATCGTGAGCTCGCCCGGCTTACTGCTATATACCAGCCTGTTAGTGTCCTGCGCAGGAAGCCAGAATGAACAAAGCATGTGTTTGGCGGCAACATGCTTCCAGCCATTTACATAGGAAGAGGTATACAAATCCATGGAGGTGCCGTATACCAGCCAGTCTTTATGCTTATCTACCTGGAGCCAGGTGATGCCGGGTATGCTGTCTGCAAGCACGGGTTTTTTTGTATCGGCTATATTGTAAATCCGCAGGAGGCCTTTTTTAAATACGGCCAGTAATTTCCCATCGGAAGACAGTTTCATAAGATAGAGGATGCCTTTGCCAATGCCTGTTGAATCTGCGGCAGCTTCGTGTTCGGTGAAAGAATAATCAATGTTTTTGCGTTTTTCAAGGTCAAACAGGTAGGTGTCGCCATCTTCTGTAAGGTACCAGATGAAATCCGATCCAGGCAGAAACCCGGCTTTATAGTCTGATCCATAAGTGAAATCGGACTCCTTATCTCCGGCATTTATATTTTCCAGCTTTGCATGGGGGATAGAAAATGCGTTTCGTGTGTTCACATCATAGACGACCAGGCGGCCGGCCTTATCGCGGCAAATGAAGTATCTGCGGCTATCGGCCACTTCCAGGCTTAAGGCATCCGGGATTGCTTTCAGGGTGAGCCTTTCTGATCCATCTTCGGGTGTTCTCCAAATGTTCACCCTGTTCTCCGCTTCGAGCGTAACATAGGCATTGGGATTAAGCACCTGCATCGAGGTACCGCCGGAGATATCGAAGAAGAAGCGGGTATCCAGCAGTTTGTGAACAGAGTCTTTTGCCTTTGTATCGAAGAGCCCTACCCGCTGATAGCTGCTCCAAAGGCGGAAGGCCATGTAGTGGTTGTTCTCTGCGTAGTATTTTTCAGCGAGCCAGCCCTTGCTTTTATTAAGTATACGCTCATTCTTCGCGGCCATTTGCAAGACCCAGATCACACATCCCAGTGAAACCAATGACAAGCCAAGGAAAAGGAGCTTATAGCGCACCTGCCTTTCTTTGTCTTTCCTGAGCCGTTCTTCCCGGTGCTGCTCTGCATATTTTGTAACCGCTTTTACCAGCGTGTCGTGACTTAATTCGTAGGTGCGGCCCAGGTGAGTGAACTCTTCCCGTACCAGGCGCACATCCATCATTTTATCCAGGAGGTCTGGCCGGTCTTTGAGGAGGTTCTTCATCTGGTTATCGGTGAGGCTGGCGCGTCCGCCGCCGGCTACCAGGTGATCTTCGATGATCCTGCGGCAGATATCGATATCCTTTTCGTTGCCGATCTTCCTGAGCTGATCTTCATAGAAGCGGTCCAGGATCTGTTCGGCTTCTTCCTGTTTGATGAGGGTTTCGTCTACTATTATGCTGGCAGCAGGTCTGAGCTTATGTCTTTCGATCACTTTGTGCTCAATGTAGGAGCAGATCTTTTGCAGCTGTGAGCCATCCACTCCATTGGCCCGCTGACCGTTATCCTGTGGAGCCTGACTAATCAGGGGCGACAGCTCGGGCGTTTTGCCACATAGCTTCCGGAGAATGGTATCCAGCAGCTTTTCATCAAAAGTGAAATTCGGAGATACAAATTCGCCTTCTACTTTGGCGGGTTCTGTCATCGCTTCTTTCGCGTCGTTGTAGTCGAGCGGTGAGAGGCGGTACCTGTTGCGGAGGATCAGGGGAATATATTTACGGATACCATCCAGCTCTGCCAGCTTATCATCCCGGATGGCAAAGATGCATTTGATCAGGGGCTGTTTTGACCATTCTACCATGGCAGGTGTGCGGGTTTCGGGCGACTGACTGCGCAGCCATTCCAGGATGCGGTTAGGGCACATTTCGTGCAGCAGCTCGGATAATTGTACGAGGAAATCATGCCGTTCTGCGGTAGAGAAGTTAAAGAATTCTTCAAACTGATCGAAGATCAGTACGGGGACCATTTTGTGGCTGGTCTCCGCGGGCAGTGGTTGGGACGGTGCTCCGGTGATGGCCGACTGCTCTTCTCTGAAAGCCTGCAGGATCTGTTCCCGGCCTGTGCTTTTCGGAATGTAGGAAGGGAACTCGAGCCTTTTAAAAAGTTCCCATAGCCTGGGCTGCTGGCTGTCGAACAGCACTTCGCGGTCCTCACGCAAGGTGATCCCGTCGGGCTGGCCGATCTTCAGGTGAATAACTTCGTCTGCTATTTTGAGCGGTGTTTTGCGGATGATGTCTTTATCTAATTTATCGCCGGTATACTGGAACCTTACTTTTATGGGATAGAAGCCTTCTGCGTGCATATGTGGTATCAGTCCTGCGTTGAGCAGAGAAGATTTACCGACGCCTGATTTCGCATACAATACGATGGTGCGCTCCGCTTTCAGCAGCTGCGTCAATTCTTTTGTTTCGGTTGTTCTTCCGAAGAAAAGTTCCTGCTGCTTTTCTTCAAAAGCAACTACGCCGGGGTACCGGCTTTTGCGGATGGAGATATCAGGCATCAGATCAATTTAGCACTATAGTTAGCAAGCAAAGCATTGAGATCGGTAATAAAGCTCTGGAGGTCATCGCTTACAAAGAACATTTTGAATTCCTCTTCAAAGAATTCCTTTGTTCTTACGCTGATCCTCCCGGTGGCAGGAAGCGGATTGGCGGCGCCAAAGCCGGGAGCATCAAAGCTGCAGGAAACCGCGTTGAACTCATCCTTCCTGATCTTGAACAGGTGAAAGAGCACTTTAAAATACCATTGCTCAAAATCAAAACCGAGGAACAGGTAACTGTCCTTTTCATTGAATTCTGCGAGCAGGTTATTATCCAGGCGGGGATTGCCCATCGTTACCCTGCTGATAAAATCGAGGAATTCTCCTTCTGTATGGAGAATGGAGCTTTCGTTATGGAAAGAGCCGAAGATGTTGTACACCACTGTCTGCGGAGCTGTGACCTGTCCGCTGCCGGATACCTGCAAACCGGATAGCGCTTCTGTTTGCGGACGCGCTTCTTCCTTACTGGAGATATCGTAGTAATTCAGGCGGCAGCTGTCGGCCTTGCGTTGATTGATATAGTTGCAAAGCAGATCGTCCGGGTTGGCATTGATCACGATCCTGAGGGGCAGCATAGCCATCTGTTCGTAGATCTCCCGTCCGATGCGCTGCTGGGCCAGCAGTGATTTAAATTCGCTGTTGGACAGGGCAGCTACATCGCCAAACATATAGTTAGGCGTTTCTTTGTAGCAGTTGGCCATATAGCTTAGGTTGGTGTTCAGCCCTTTATCAAAGTAGACGTTATCATTCTCCATTCTTTCCTGCAGCTTGCGGGCTATCCATTCGTTGAAAGAAAGCTGTGCGCCGCCTTCTCTTACCTTTAGTACTTCCGGCCCCAGGAAAAGCACGCAGCGGCCCATGATCAGGGCTTCTGCGAGGCTTAGCAGCCTTAAGCGCCGACTGGATTCCAGCTCAGTATAGAAGTAGCGTAATTCAGGCACGTCATTTTTATCCAGCATGGTCTTTAAGAGCTGGATCATTTTGTCTTTGCTTGTCTTCAGTGCTTCGAGGACATCGCCCCAGACCATCCATGCATTTCTATTGGTGTCTACGAATACGTTCTGGATATTGGCAGTGGTGAGATAGAACGTAGCTTCGTTTCCGTTAGGGTAAAGCTTGTACAGCACTTTTCTCAGCTTGTGCATCTGTTTAGCGGAAAGGCTCATTATTTATGGTTATTTAACTGATCAATAAATGCTTTCACGCGCTGGATGTTGGTGCCCTGGTTTCGCCGGACGGTTTCTTTTGTAGTGGGATCTTCTATCCAGCCGCCGCTGTGGTGGATGGCCACTACTTCCCAGTCGCTGTTCACAACGGGGGAGCCGGAGGAGCCGTTGTTGGTATCTGTCATGTATTGTACGATCGTATCATCGGCATACATGACCATGTTCTGGTAGATGCCTATCTGCTTGGGCCCGCCGAGGGGATGCTGAATGATGTTGACGAAGTCGCCGGATCTCAATCCCGGAGTGGCAAAAGTGAAGAAGCCGAATGGATCGATCTGCGGATCGTCTATTTTTACCAGGGTCCAGTCTTCTGTTTCATTGGTGAAGAACTGTGGCTGATCGGCAGTGCCCGGGTTGAGGCGCGTGGTATATTCAGCTTTCAGATCGGCAGGGTGCTTTGTGGACACTTTAACGCCTTTCGGGAACTGGTAGTTGAATTCTATGGTGGCTGCGGCGGCGGTTTCCAGGTTAGGGAGCACGTGATTGTTGGTGAGCAGCCAGCGGTGCTCTAAAATGAAGCCGGTACCCAATTCGTTTTCCGTTACTATCCTGACCACTGCCCTGGCGGCATCGGTGCCTTGTTCCAGGAAACCAATGGGCAGCAGGGTGCTTTTCTTCCCGAGGATCTTTTCTTTGGCAGCTTTGATATCGTTACCACCTTTCCATTGATTATCGGGCAGGGTAATGGCCTTTACCATCTTCTTAGATTGAATGGCTACTATCGCGCCTTTCAGGAATTCGTCGTTGGCATTGCCCATTTCGGGAGCAGTGATGACTTCCAGCAGGCGGACCAGCTGATCCCGTGCAGCGGCAAATTTCAGGATGTTGAACCAGGCCAGGAGCTGTTGCTGGGGAATCTCGATCATATAAACCGGCATTCCTGCTTTATCGGCCAGTGATGCTTTTTCCTTGTTGTTGATGTCGTGGGCAAAAAGTCTGGCCAGGTAATAATTGAGTTCCGTTAATGTTTCGTTCCAATCCATAGGTAAGCATTTCAGGACTCCAGAAAAGCATATTTATTTTCGAGGGTTACTTTTTCAACTAATGTTTCCAGCTTATGATACTTTTCGCAGAGCAGTACCAGTTGGTTAATCATGACGCCGGTTTTTCCCTCCCGCAGTTCTCCAAGTGGCAGGTGCAGATAAGTGGCCAGACGTTTGATGTCGCCGCTGGTGGTATACAGCGATGTCAGTTTTTTGATGATTGTGTCGAGGGTTAGTCTATCGTAGTAGGCGCCTCTTATCCGTAGGGACAACATGTCGAGCATTGTCTGGCCGTCTGCATCATTCTTTAAGAGCTCGGCACGGGAAGCATAGATGGCGGGGAACAGCTTGCCAAGCGGGTCTGCAGCGATCAGGTATTCGCCGTTCCTGCCATAGGCGGTCCGGTAATATTCAAAGAAATCTGCTACTTCATCTGGGTTATCCCTTCCCGATGTAACAGTACAATATACATAACTGTAAAAAAGCCCGTCGCCTTCCGTATATTGCATGATAGTAAAAGGATGATATTCTACCAGCTCTTTCCCTTTTTTAATATCTATCTTTTTAGCATCATCAATGAGCAGACAGGCCCTGGGAATTCCCCGGGTAAAGGGGAAGCGATGAGCCCAATTTTCCTTCATCGCCACCCAATTTGCGCCTTTTACATCCACCATCATCCCATCTTCCAGCGAACATTTGTTGACTACATCTTTAGAGACAAGCGCCGGAATCCCGGTAGAGGCATTCCGGTCGCTTGTCAGGCAAATCATTTGATACCCATCTTCCGGAGCGAATTTCAAGGTACCTACTCCTCCCATTACGATTGCAGATTTCCCGTGAGGATTATAGTGCATGAATGATGTTCCCACCAGCTCAGCATTTCCTATAGAAAAATTGCGCAAGAAACGTCCACCTTCCGTCCAATAAAATCCGGGAATACGGGGTACCCAGGAAGAAATGGAGAAGCTGTTCAAGAGGATGCTCTTTTCGTACCATACATCTGGTTGCGCTAACACTGCTTCCCAAAACTCCCGGGAAGAGGCAAAATGATCTTCTTCCGGCGGCCTCTCAGCAGGGCTTACTTTCAACCGGGTGTCAGGGGAGTAGTTCTCCAAAGTCTCCAATATCCTGGATCCGATAAATGCGTTGACCAAGTGTTTTCCTGAGGCTGGCATACGAGTATCATTAAATAACAATAATGATTATTGATATAAGGGCAGCTCTTCGAGCTCGGGCATTAGCTGGATACTTTCCTTTATTGATTTAGCGGTCATGGTAGCATCCATTACTGTCTTCAGCTTTTCTTCCACCAGCTTATTGATGCGCAGGGCATCATCCAGTAAGAGATCGCCGCTAGTGAGGGCTGCTCTTTTGAAAACAACCAGCTGTTCCTGAGCATCGGTGTACTTGCCCTGACGCAGGGCATCCTGGATCTTTTGATAGGATTCCTTCAGGTAGGGTAATTTGAACCAGTCATCACGTTGACGGCTATGTGTAATGGTGAAGACCATATAAGGATAATCCTTTACGGGTTTTGCGGTCTCTTTATCGACCAGGCGGAAATCCGTAGGTGTCACCATTAGGGATGGAACAATGTTGTCTTCCTTAGGCGCTCTCATGATCACAAACCAACCTGTTTTGGGCGGGTTAAAATTTGTGGAGACACCTATTTCGAGTATCGTATCGGAATCAGTGCCGATAATGGCGTCTATACCTTTTTTTAATGGCTGTACAAAGGGTGCGGCGGCGCTGATGACGGCTACGCCTGCCTGTTTAGACATTGTTTCGAGCAGGTCGATAAAGGGTGCAGCGAGGTCTGTTTCTTTCACAGAAAAAAGGCCCATTTCAAGGCTTACGTTTCCACCCCGGTAAGGTACCTGTTCTATGACCGGCATGTTTACGGCGATCACGCGGTCGAGGTTTTTGGGATCGATCTTCTTCAGCTCTGAAGGCGTGGTTACATTCTGAAAAACGGCGTCGGTACCTGAGCTATGATCCAGGCTTACGAAGCTGTGTACTACACCATAAAATTTAGTGGTGAATTTACGGACGTTGACGATGCGCATAGAGCGAAGCGTGATGGTAACGTAACCATCATCCGCGCCTATAGCATTATTGGCCTTGGGCTCTTCGGGCACCTGGGCAGCGGCGAGGGGGGAAAAGACCCATTCTTCTGCGCGTTTTCTAAAAATGTCTAACCAACTCATAGTTGCTTATTTTAGGGGGTTATAGATTCAAAGCGTTGTATACGGAATCGGCCCAAATCCATTCAGCCATTTCCACGGGGGCGTTAAAACCGGTTCTGGCGTGATTAAATCCGAGCACCTGACCTTCTGAGTTTAAGAGTGCTGCGCCGGAGTCGCCCCGGTTAGTGACGGGTTTGGTATAGACCATTGCCTGGCGGAAGCGGTTCACATTGGGCACGAGAACATCTACTTCAGTAACGTTTGTGGTCACATTATGTGAAGTAATCCCATCAAAAGAAACTTTCTCTCCCCTATAAGGAGGCCTGTTCTTTAACGGCCCGTTACACACAGCAAGGTCTATCGCGCAATCCGGGGGTATTTCGACAAAACAGCTATCTGTCATGAGGTCTGCATTGCAGACAGTTCCCGGAACACCGTTGATATATACCTGCCTTCCCAGCACGCAGGCGGCCCCCTTTTGATTATACAACTCAACAAGTTGTTTGGGATCATCTATTCCTAATACACCATGCAGGGTGGCAGTGAAGCCTATACGGCCAGACTTATCTGTTGTGAGGACACCAGCGGTAGATGTGGGCCCGATGCCGGTGGTGAGGGATATGCCGCATGAAGGGTTGGAAATGCAATTGGAATAGCTTGAAGTTGTCAGCTGCATTTCGGGCATGGGGGCAAATATTACATTAAAATCGACCGCGGTAGCCAATTCATACAAGGTGTCCGCGATATAGTCCGGCTGGATGCCTAAGGTATCGCGCAGGAGACCGTATACGGTAATGCGCAGATGTTCGTTAAGGTCTGCACCAGGATACGCAGCCAGGATATCAGCTAAGCGCACCACAAATGGCCTGGGGGTTTTTAATTCCCGCGACAGCACCAACAAGTCATAGTGTTCCTGCTCCTGATCATCTTTATGCATGGTAAGGATCAGCCTTCCATCATTTGACAAAGGATTTCCTATACGCAAAAAATATTCTACAAACCTGAACACTTCAGAGTAAGAAAAAATCCCCCAGAAAAAAGATGTTAATGATACTAACGAGTCCCTCCTGCTTTCATAAATTCCGTTAAAAAGTCTAAATGCTTCCGTCTCTTCGAGAGAAAGGGAAGATTTGAATCTTTCCTTATTGCTATCGGGAGTCCTCTCGCTGAAAGGCGTATGCATATAGTCTCTTTCGGCTACCAGCGTACGGGATAAATCATTCAGATACATGCACGATGTTGCTAAACAAGTATTTATAAATAATCAACACTAGTCCGGGGGGTGGAGCTAACACTATTTCTTTGCACAACGTTTGGAGATTAACCAGGCAACAAGTACACATTGCAGGGATACTACTTCCAGTTCCGGACCATTTTACTGTAAGTAAATGTAAATAAAAAAAATAATCCAACCATGAAAGAACCGAAAATCAAAGGTTCTGTTCAGTTATCCCGTATTAATTTATAAATCACTGCAATCAATAATATAAGTAGGAGCGGTTTGTGCAACCGCTCCTACTGTGTGCATTACTGTACTGCTACCTGGGCATTCACGCTGCCCCAGCCGAAGCTGCCGTTCCTGTTGGGATAATAACCGGCAGCGCGGGCCATTTTATCAATTACCTGGTCTTTGGTGTAGGATGGGAATTTGCTCCATACCAATGCGGCGATGGCGGCGCAGCTGGCAGTGGAAGCAGAAGACCCGCCGACAGTGGAAGGGCCGTCGCCACTGGCGGCGAGGGCCAGTACCGTTCTGTCGTTGGAGGCTTTTTCCATCACTATTGTGAAATCTACCTGGGAGCCTACATGGCAGGTACCGCAACGCTCGCTGAGGTTGTCACGGATACCGGTGACGGCCATTACTTCACTCATGTTAGCGGGGAAGATGACGCCTACCCAGCCGGCGGACCAATCGAAGGATGTACCGGCGGCACAGAAGAGCAGCTTGCCTTTGTTGTTGGCGTAACGGATAGCGTCGCGCACCTGTGAGCTGGAAAAGATGGTGCCCAAGCTCATGCTGACGATCTTTACATCGCTACGGTTACCGGCTAGTGTGTAGGCATCGGATACGCCTTTGATCTCGTCGCTGCCGCTGAGGAATACATCGTTGGCAGCGTGCACGGTGATCAGGCTGGCGTTGTAGGCAATGCCGGTCATGTTGCCATCAGTGCCACGTGGGCCTGCCAGTACGCCAGCCATTTTAGTGCCGTGACCACAGTTATCGTCTATTGTACCACCCGGTATGGTGACTAACTTTTCAATAGTTCTGCCGGATGACTGGCCCTGGTTGAAGGCGCTGCCCAGGTTCTCCTGCAAGGGGCTCACGCCCGTGTCGATGATCATCACTTTAACACCCTGGCCGGTGGCATTGGCCGCCCAGGCGCCGCTGATGTTGTGATAAGCGTAATTCCATGATTGTTTGGCAGCAGGTGTGATGGTGGTATAATCCTGACCATCTATCAGTCCACCGTTAGCTGCGTTGGAGCCGCAGCCGGAGGAACCTTCGGAGGATGTTTTACCCATGCCACCCTGGTCATTCATCACTTCGGCGTATCCCATAGGCTCTGCGTAACGCACCAGGGGAGATGTGCGAAGTGCTTTAATGGTAGCCAGCGCGCTGACCTTCACATCTATTACGGGCAGGATGTTCTCTTCAAAGGCGATGATGTTTTTTGCAGTGGTTTTGCTGCCGGCTTGTTGCTCCTGTGTGAGGATCAGCTGTAAGAGCTGTTCCCTGGCGGCTTTCCAGGAAGGGCTGTTGATGTCTACTGTGTGGATCTTAGCAGCCAGGTTGGTAGTGCCTTCTGGCTGATAGCCGACGGAGAGAATGCTGTCACCATGTAGCAGCGCGCTCCAGACCATCTGATCGCCGGCCATGCTCCATTCAAATTGGCCGGTTTGGTTGAGCTGCTGTTTTACAAATGCATTGATCTCACTTTTCGGAATGATGGGTTGTTGCTTGTCAGCATGGCCGGTTGGCGTGGAGAGCTGTTCTGTTCTGCGACAGGAAATTGCTGTGCCCAGGAGGGCGATCATCAAGAGGGTTTTCTTTTTCATAGCGGTTATTTTTACGGGTTCATCTAAAATAGGAGTATAATGTTACCTGTATATTAATCAACCACGTAAGCGGCCTGATTGTTGCGTATCTTCACAACAGATATGTGGAATAAAATTGCACCGGATAAGTGGAGACATTTTTGGGTGGGAATATTAATGGGCGCTATACTGCAAAGCGCCGCGTGGTTGGTGTTACCACAGCAACCCATTGGAGGGATACTGATCGTATTGGCCATTGTGGTGCTGATCAGCTATGGCTTTGAGCTTTTTTCACTGATCAGCGGACGTGGGCATTATGATATCAAAGACGCCATCGCCAGTATTATTGGCGGCATGGCGGGGATGGCGTTGAATTGGGCGGCGTTATGGATGTTGCTATAGGGCAGCTGTCTTCACAGCATTCTTAAATGCACTGAACAGTTCATTGTTATCGCGGTGTAAGATGGATACGTTCAGTGAAAAAACGGTTTGTGCGACGGTGATGCCCTGTGTGCTGAGCGCTTTCTGGAATGCTTTCTGATCCATCCCGGTCAGCTCCATACGATAGATATTCGTGGCATTTGGCCAGTTGGTTATCTTTATTTGCGGCAGGCTGTTGAGCAGATTGATCAACTCCTCTCCCCTTTTGCGGGCGTTGATGAGACGTTCCATAAAGCCGTCTACTTCATGCAATGCGATCGCTGCGTTAGTCCAGTTGCGGTACATGGAACCGCCATGCATTTTGATCAGATGAGGCATTTGACCGATCACTTCTTTTTTACCGCACAATACAGCGCCGGAGGAAGCGCCTAAATATTTATAGAGCGAAATGTAGACGGTATCAGCGAGATCGGTGTATTCCCGGAGGGGCACACCGGACCAGGCGGAAGCCAGGTAGATGCGGGCGCCATCGAGGTGGAGGGGAATTTTATTCTCCCGGCAATATTGACTGATCTTTTTGAATTCTTCGAAGGGCATCATGGTGTTATCGCTGCGGCGGGTGGGAATCTCCACGGCTACAGCACCGGTGGGCGAAGGAAAGCTTTCCTGTTCGTGGTGATAGTCTATAGCGGCTTTCAGATCATCCACCGTAAACCAGGGTTTATCTTTGGCGATGGGTATGAGGCGACGGGCGTGCAAGGTTTGTGCGGCGTCGGCTTCGTCGCGGTAGGTGTGGCTGTTTTCCTGGACGAAGACTTTTATGTTTTGTCCGCTGAGCACTTTAAGGGCCAGTTGGTTGGCCATGGTGCCGGTGGGCATGAAGATGGCTTTTTCTTTACCGGTAGCGGCTTCAAAATGGGTTTGCAGTGCGGCTACGCAACCTCCTTCGCCGTAGCGGTCTGGTTCGATGGCTTCCATGCGGCAAACCTCACTTAGTTTGTCTGCATATTGTTGGACAGTAAGGATCTCTCCTGCCAATATAAAATTGACCGGTTTCTTTTCGGCGGATGTTTCTTCCTTTGATGGCAGCTCTGGTAAAGGAGCGATAAAGGGTAATAAGCTAAGGGCGGAGGACTTGAGGAAAGTTCTCCGCCGTATAGGATCTTTCATATACTGCGGGTTATGTACCCGCTAAAATAGTCATTAATCCGGTTTGGTGTAATGATATACGGAAGTTACGACCCGGCCCGGGGCAAAATACGTGACGACAGATTTGCTGACCTTTCCAAATGCATCATAGGTTATTATGCGGGATTCTATAAACTGCTGCAAATCGTCGAGCCAGTTGTTGGATGAGTACAGCGGACCACGATCAGCTTCGGGAATGCTCAGTACCCGGGCAATATTAAGGTTTAAATAGCGAGCAGGGTTGGGGTGGTTATCATATTCGTTATACTCAGGAAAGAACCCGTAGTCCCCGTAGTATGAGCCAAGAAAGTTGCCTCGCTCGCTGTAGAGATGTCTGGTAGTATCCGAATGCGAGCTGATCTGATACACAATTGTGTCGCGATAGATGAATTTGGTTGACCAGCTGAGCGTTCCCCCGGAGTATTGTTCTTCTTTGGTTGGATTAACATCATCTCCGGAGTAAGTATACCTGACTTCATACGGCGCCCCTGTTTCGCGTTTGATACCTTTGCGGATGGGACGTAACTTGTTGTCATAGGAAAGCGTATCTACGTATCTCAAGACCATGTGATTGGAATCTTCACCATAATAACTGCGGTGCAGCGAGGGCTTGTAATGCTGGTTGTACTCGTATTCTTCCCTGCCATAACTGTAATACACCGGGCCTCCTTCAGGCTCTCCACGTTTTTCGGATATTTCGATCTTTGTAAGCAACCAATCGGGGGCGGGAGGATGCGGCGTTTCCGGTTTAGGATCTTTTACACAAGCACTTACTGATAAAAGTAATACTGCTGCCAGGCAGCGAGATAGGTTGACAATGTTTTTCATAAAGACGGGTTTTAAAGGGTTATTCGAACATAACAAATATCATGTTTTCCGAAAGTAGGGCACAGTACATTTGACATTGAAAATAAGACTTTTTTTATGAAAGTTATAATTATGGGGGCTGGCATTGGTGGGCTCACACTTGCTATTGCCCTGCAGCAACGAAACATAGCCTATGAAATATATGATGCAGCGCCGGGTAATAAAGCAGTGGGCGCAGGTATTATGCTGGGCACCAATGCGATGAAAGTGTATGGCCGGCTGGGATTATCTGCTATACTGGAAGGCCGGGGATCCTTGCCGGACCGGTATTCTATCAGGGATCATCAAGGGGATGTTTTAAAGGTGATCGATAATAAATTGTTGCTGGAACGGTATGATCATAAGAGCCTGATGATACATCGTGCGGCTTTACAGGATGAATTGATCAATGCTTTGGAGAAGAACGTGGAGTGGGGTAAAAAATGTGTGCAGATAAAGGAGACTTCATCGCAGGTAAGTGTGCAATTTGAAGATGGCAGTGAGGCGAGTGGTGATATATTGGTTGGCGCAGATGGCATTCGTTCTACTGTGCGTGAGCAATGTGTTGTAAAAGCACAGTACCGTTATTCCGGGCAAACCTGCTGGCGGGCGATCATCCCCATCAATCTTCCTGTTGCAGAACAGCGGGAGACTGCGGAAGTATGGGGAGGTGGAAACGGGCTGCGGGCCAGCTACGGACAGGTAGGGCCACAGCAGGTATATTTCTGGATGACGAAGCAGCTGCCTGTGGGCAGTGTGTTTACAGCGGAAGCGGCATTGGATTACATCAAAACATCGCTGCATTCGTTTGACGGATATATGCAAACGGTATTGAAACATTTGACTGCTGATACGCTGATACATTCCGACCTGTATGATATCAAACCGATAGCACGATGGCACCAGGGCAGAGTGGTGTTATTAGGCGATGCGGCGCATGCTACTACGCCTAACCTGGGCCAGGGCGCGAGCCAGGCGATAGAGGATGCTTATATGCTGGCGAGGTGTCTTACCTCCTCCCCTGATCATAGCAAGGCCTTTGCTACTTATCAGCAAAAAAGAATGGGCCGGGCTGTTAAGATCGTGAGCATGTCCAGAGGCCTGTCCATGCTCACCAATCTGAAATGCAGGATCTCTGTGTGGTTCAGAAACCAGTTGATGAAGCGGATCCCTGCGGGGATCGCAGATCAGCAAATGGCTTTTTTGTATGATGTGAACCTGGATGCTTAACCGGGGATAGCGTAGGCCTGGGGCACCCATTCCCAGGCATCGTTGTTAGCGCGCACATGCCCGATACCCGGCCAGGGCAGGTGATAGCCAAATACTGTTTTTTTATTCTCCGCTAATATTGCCAGTACTTTTTTTCGGGTAAGCGTTGCCTGGGAAAAGTCGGTATCTCCGAAGAAGCCCCATTCAGGATGCGGGAACAACAGGACATCAGAATGCATGAGGTCTGCAATGTGGACCAGTTCTTCATCATCGGAGTATACATGGACGAGTGTATGGCCGGGTGTGTGGCCGGCAGCCAGCTCGAGGCGGATGCAACCGAAGAGTTGGGAAGGATGGTTGAAGAGATGCAGGCTGTCGTGTAAAGTAGTGAGTGTTTGTTTAGTCCCCTGAATGATCTGTTGCAGGAATGCTTTATCTGTGAATTTACTTTTGGAAAAATCCTGGCTTGCTGCGTGCATCCAGAACTGGTGTTCGATGGCGGAGAGATGGATCTGTGCGTTGGGGAAAGTTCTTTTCCCTTGTGCATCCAAGAGGCCGCCGATGTGATCAGGATGCGCGTGGGTGATCACAATGTCGGTAATATCGCCGGCCTGGATGCCAGCATCTGTGAGTGAACTGAGCAGCCATCCCGCGTTGGCGCCAAAGCCGTTGCCAGCACCGGTGTCTACGAGGATCAGTTGTTTGTCTTTTTTGATAATGAGCACATTCATGGCCAGGTCTATTTCCTTTGTAGAACGGAAGCTGTGTTGTAAGAGGCCGGCCACCTGCTCAGGCGGTACGTCTGGCGCGAAGTTGGGTTGCACCGGGCTCATGGCGAGATAGCCGTCTGTTACTACGGTTAGTTCCAGCGCGCCGAGTTGAAAGCGGTGGAAGGGCCTTCCGGAGGATGTGTTTGTTTTATTTCCTTTCGCCAATAGTGTCTTCAGCGGTAATGCAGCCGCGATCCCTGCAAGGAATATATTTCGTACTAATGCCCGTCTTTCCATATTTTTCTTATTTGCATCAAATGTAGCGGGGCGCTATCTTTGAAACAAGTATGCACTTTTTAGTACTCTACTTACTAAAATGATACTATTGCTGAATATCAACATAAAAAAAGAGCTATGACGCAGAAAAATGTAGCAGCGATATGCGCGGTAGACTATGCATTCAGACGTATCGGTGGAAAATATAAGGGACGTTTGCTGTGGTATCTGTACCAGCATAAGGTGATGCGATATGGTGAGCTGCGGCGGGCCATTATCGACATTACGCCGAAGATGCTGACGCAGACGCTGAGAGAGCTGGAAGAAGACGGGCTGGTACACAGACAGGTGTATCATGAAGTACCGCCGCGTGTGGAGTACAGCTTAACGGAGACAGGGCTGGAACTGATCCCGTTTATCAATCACCTGCGGATATGGGGTGAAAAGCAGATGGAAAAGGAACAGATACCGGCGATACCTTATGTGTGCGTGTACCCTTAAAGGTTAGCTGCTGTATTCAATCTGAACAGCAACACATTTTTATCGTAAGCGGCCACCAGGGTATCGTTATACCTGGCGAGCTGCAGTACGGGCAGGTTTTTATAGCCTGGTAAGCGGATGCTGCTTTCGTAGTTGCCGGTGGCGATGTTATAGTATTGCTTAGTTCTTTCTAAGATTAAATTCGTCCCATTCGGTGCAGACGCGGAGGAAATCTGTGGTGGGGATCTTCATGAAGACGGTGCAGGCGTTTTCTACGGTTGTTTCGTCGCGCAGGGCGCTGCCTTCCCAGGAGAGGAGCCTGGTGATGGGTATGCGGTGTTTGTCTTCCTGATCGAAAAAGTAGACATAGTCCTTACGGGGAAGGACTTTACCCCAGAGGTAGGTCCAGTCGTCGGGCAGTTCGGGATGTGGTTTGCCTGCTGTTAGCGCGGAGAGTTTATCGAGGATCTCACGGCCCATATCCCCGGGGGAGTTATAGCTGCTGAAGAAGTGGTATAACAGGTGATCAGCCTGGGCATTCCAGCCGCCTGGGCGTTTATGGGTAGCAAAGAAGATTTCGTAATCAGTGAGTGTCATTACACAATGATAAGAAGATGCGGTGGATGAAACAAAAAAAGCAGGTAACTGAAGAGAAACCTGCGAAAGGAGTTTTCAAACAAAATCTAAACCTATTATGGATTGGTTGGCAATAAATCAACGGAAGTGAAGCACCCCATCCTTGAAGTAATAATCAAGTTCGGTAGCGTTCTTGAAGAGCTCCAATTGTTTCTCCAGTGATTTGTTTCTATCCAGCTCACCGGAGAAGCGCTTGCCTGCTGTCTGGCGGCTATCCATTACCACGTCTATACCAAACCACCGGGGAAGCACCCGGCAGATCTCATCTAAAGAAATATCCTGGAATTTGAAGATGCCTTTTCTCCAGGCGAGGGTATAATCCTCATCAAAAGGATGCGTCTTTATAGTTGCGCCTTCTGTATAGACGGCTTCGTAACCGGGCCTGATCACGCGTGATTGTTCAGGCGCCTGCAGCTTAACGGAGCCGGCTACGAGGGCGATCTTTACGAGGCCGGAATCGTAGGTATTTACATTAAATTCTGTACCGAGGACCTGGATGCGGGTATTACCCAGGTTTATCAGGAAAGGCTTATCTGCGTGAGCAGCAACTTTAACATAAGCTTCGCCATTTATGGTTATTTCCCTGTTATCGCCGAAGGCGAAGGGGAATTGAACGGTAGTGGCGGAGTTGAGCCATATTACAGAGCCATCGGCCAGTTGCAGCTGGTAATCCTTGCCGATAGGGACTGTGAGGGTGGCTAATGCCCCTGTGGTTTTTCCTTCCTCGGGTGTGTAGCGTAATACCTTATTAGCGTTTTGCAGCGTGGCGCCAGCAACGGCTACTTGTCCCTGTGTGGTAGAGAGATCTATGGTGCTCCCACCTGGCAGGGTCAACCGGATGCCGTTTGCGGGCGTATTTACGGCTGCTACTTCAGGTTTCGTCCTGGCGGAAGGAACCAGTAAATATGTGAGCGTACCGATCGCCAAAAGGCCGATGGCGGCGATGCTCAATGTTCTGCGTAGGTTATGAGTACGGCGTGTTTTTTCTATGCGTTCCCAGACATTTATCAAGGCAATATTTTCATCGAATGCCTGTTGTATGTCGGGCGCGTTCATCGTTTCGTAGTACTGTCGTTTCGATTTCCAGTACTCCAAAGCTTCACTGTCCCGGGAAAGGAGTTCATTCAGATAGTCCTCTTCTTCCCGGGAAATAATGCCAGCGACCTGCTGGCTTGTTAACTGATCAATTATGACTGGATCGAATTTCATTGAACGCGACTAATAATATAATACGGGCGAGTGATTAAAACATACTGCCGTTAATATTGATTTTTTACATTTTTTCTCAAAATGGCGAGACCTTCGCTGACATAGTTCCGGACGGTCTGGAGTTTCATGCCGGTAATCCGGATGATCTCTTTATAGCTGAGGCCGTCCATATAGTACATTTTTATTACCTGACGAGTTTTGGGGGCAGTGATCTGATCGATGGCTTTGTGGATCTTTTCGGCGAGTTCGTTGTTTCCGTTGTTGTCTGGTAAGGAAGTTTGTTCTTCTTTTTCCAGGTATTTTATATTGAGTTTGAGAGCAGTCTGTCTTTTTTCGTTGCGGTCTTTACAGGCGTTGCTCATCATGGTGAAGAGGAGGTATTTGACGGAGAGCTCTGGTTTGAGGGTGTCGCGCATTTTCCAGAGTTTGAAGAATACCTCCTGGGTGACGTCCTGCGCTTCCTGGACGCTGCCGTTGCATTTGGATATAGCGGTGAGGAATATCCAGCGGCTGTATTTGAGGAACAGTTCGTTGAAGGCGGACTCGTGACCTTTGATGAGGTCTTTTACCAGAAGTATGTCGTCCCGTACATTCTGCATGTGATCTAGCTGCGAAAAATTGGTCGAGGGAAAAGGGACCGGCGGGTGGTTGATGCAATGTTGTGTACCGGTAATAAAATTTTATTACTAGTGAGGTAAAGTATCGAATAAATTGTGACAAACAATTTGTTTAGTAAATATAACATAATTAGGCGATAAATCAAAAAATTAAACCCCTTGAACCGCTGCACAGTGGCTATCTCCGCCGGTCCAACGTTAATCCAATGTTAATTGAACAGTATTCCTTGTTTGCAGCAATCTTCGAGTCCAAAAAAGTGCAAAAAAACTTCTTCACCGAACAGTATGAAACGGAAAAGTTACCCGTATTATATAAAGTGATTTACCAGAATCGGGGTTAAAAATAGTCATGGAATGTTTAAATACAAATAGTGGTACTTCTTTTTTGTCATTCGTGGAGTTCAATATTCAAACAAAATAATACAACTGTATGAGTCGCCTGTGATCTAAATGGGTATTTCTGCCCGTGGGATCAGAAAAACATCATGCATAAACGAAAAATTTTACTGTTACTTTAAAATCAGCATCGCTATGGGACAATCATGGACCAACCGGGTGCACAGGGTGATGTTACTGTGCGTCGTTAATTTATCCTTATATGTGAATTGTTATGCGGGGGTTGATCAAGGGGAGAAGAAAGTTACATTGAATGTGGTGGAAGAAAGTTGTGTGAAAGTGTTTAAACAGATTGAGAAACAGACGAAGATGAGTTTTTTTTACTCGACGAGTGATATCAGATTGCCGGGGAAGGTGAGTATTAATGTGGTGGATGCGGCGCTGGATGAGGTGATGGGGAGGATATTGGAGGGGACAGGGTTGGAGTGGATATATAGTGACAACATAATAACGATTAGAAAAAAAAAGCAGTTGATAGCGGTTCAACCTCCCGCTGGAAATGATTCGACGATCACTTCTGTAACAGTTATCGGGAAGGTTACAGATGCCGCCGGCAATCCCATACCTGGGGCTACTGTATTGGTAAAACGTACTAAAGATGGTGCTACAACTGATGAAGGAGGAAATTTTTCATTGATAAATGTTAAGAGAAATCTAATCCTTTCAATAAGCTCAATTGGCTACCAAACTGCAGAAATACCAGTAAAGGGAAAGACAATTCTTGTCCGCCTTAACGTAGACATAAACAAACTCGATGAAACTGTTGTGATTGCATATGGTACCTCTTCTAAAAGATATCTTACAGGAAACGTCGCCAAAGTCTCGGCTAAAGACATAGAAGCTCAACCCGTAGGAGATCTTTCCGCAGCACTTCAGGGGCGCATTACTGGATTACAAATTATACAAAACTCCGGAGCGCCAGGAAGACAGTACTCATTTGTGCTTCGCGGCAAAAACAGTATCAACAGTGGAAATGCACCATTGATTGTGATTGACAACGTTCCATTCTATGATGGACTAAGTCTGGATAATTCCTTCATCGGTAGCGGTGTGAATTCCCTATCTAGCCCGCTAAGCATAATAAATCCCCGGGATATAGAAAGCATTGAAGTACTAAAAGATGCCGACGCAACCGCGATTTATGGCTCTAGGGCTGCGAATGGGGTCATATTGATTACTACCAAAAAGGGTAAGGTCGGGAAAACAAGCGTAAATCTAAACTACTATTCAGGCTTTGGTAGGGTAACAAGAACAATGAAACTGCTTAATACCAAGGATTATATTGCGATGAGAAAGGAGGCCTTACGCAATGATCACATCACAACAATTCCCGATGAAGCATACGACATTAATGGCACCTGGGACACAGCCAAAACAACAGACTGGCAGGATAAACTTTTTGGAGAAACAGCGCAATATACCGATGCGCAAGCAAGTTTTTCTGGAGGTAGCAGTGCGACCCAATTTCTAATTGGCCTCGGTTACCATAAAGAAACAACAGTTTACCCTGGAGACTTTAATAATCAAAAGGGATCATTACATTTTAACATTAACCACAATCCTGAAAACTCAAAACTAAGAATAAACCTAAACGGATTCTATTCCAAAGAAAAATCTGTACTTCCTCAAAGGGATCTTAAGAATTTAATTCGAACACCACCCAATGCCCCTGACATTTACGATTCCGACGGCAACCTGAACTGGGCAAACTCGACTTGGTATAACCCATACTCTGACATGCTAAAAACAAATGAAGGTAATACTGACTTCCTAAATGCCAATCTCGACATAAGCTACGATTTATTCCCAGGATTTGTGATAAAAAGTACGATGGGATATCGCTCCAATAGATTAGAGCAATTAGCACTGACCCCAAAAGCATCCTTTAATCCAGCAGAAATTTATAGCCAATCAACATCAGCCCAGGGGACAAATAAAAATACTGGCTGGAATATAGAACCGCAGATTCTTTATTCAAAATCGTGGGAAAACTCTCAAATTGATGGCCTTCTTGGTGCGGCCTTCCTGCAACAAAACAATAGCAGTATTGCTTGGATGGGAACAGGGTTTTCGAATGATGAACTACTGCGCGACTTAAAGGCAGCGAACATTGTGCGATTGTTATCCAATGATGTCAACATGTATAGGTATAGTGCAGGATTTGGTCGGATAAATTACAAATACAAAAATAGGTATCTCATCAACATAACAGGCAGAAGGGACGGTAGCAGTCGGTTTGGTCCCGGCAAGCAGTTTGCAACCTTCTATGCAGCCGGGATTGGATGGATATTTTCCGAGGAAAGATTCATAAAGGAAAAATTGAATTTTATAAGCTTCGCAAAATTAAGAGGCAGTTATGGCACTACCGGCAATGACAAAATAGGAGACTACAACTATCTGGATACATATAGCCCATACAGAGCCACGTATTTCGGCCTGACAGGATTGCTACCAATCCGTCTCAACAACCCGGATTACGCATGGGAAGTGAATAAGAAAGCTGAGATCGGATTGGAGCTTGGATTTCTCAAAGACAAGATCTATATCTCCCAAAGCTTTTATCGCAATAGATCTTCAAATCAACTCTTAAGCCTTCCATTACCTGCTATAACAGGAAAGGATGCAATTATGGCAAATTTGCCTGCCATTGTCGAAAACACGGGCTATGAGTTAGAAATAAAAACAGAAAATATTAAGGATAAAAACTTCACCTGGACGACTGGTTTAAACCTGACAATACCTAGAAACAAACTCGTAAAATATCCAGGTATTGAAAATTCTCCTTATGCCAATACTTACGTCGTGGGAAAATCCCTATTCATACAAAAGGCACTAAATTACGATGGCGTCGATCCCAAAACTGGGGAATATACATTTGTCGATGTTAATGGGGATGGAATAATCAGTTATCCGGAAGACTATACAGCACCAGTATTTACTGGTCAACAATACTACGGAGGCTTGTTGAATGAGCTGAGCTATAAAAATTGTAATGTAACATTCTTCTTTCAATTCGTCCGGCAAAAAAACGTGCCAGATTACAGAGAACAATTTGGCGCCCCAGGATATGCTATAAATCAGCCAACATATGCCCTTAACCGTTGGTCAGCTGAAAATGATATTTCAGGGATCCAAAGATATACAACTTCTGGCGGTTCCGCTGATTTAGCATTCTCAAATATGCTGTCGAGCACGGGAATTTTTACGGATGGCTCATTTATAAGATTGAAGAACCTTTCCGTCTCATACAATCTTCCAATAAAGAAACTAACTAATAATAGAGTACAACACTGCAAGGTCTACTTAAATGCTCAAAATTTAATCACCATCACTAGCTACAAAGGTTATGATCCAGAAACAAGGGGGTACTTGCCCCCTTTGAGAGTGATTGCGTTGGGCATTCAAGCGAGTTTATGACATAGAGAATCTAATGCCGTTCTCCCAAAAAATCCGTACTATGAAAAAGCACATTCAACAATTATTCCTTATTATATTTGTCATGCAGGTCGGCTGCAGAAAATTTATTGACATACCAGCTCCTGAAACACAAATCATCAGGAACACTGTCTTTGATAGCGACAATACTGCCAATGCAGCAATGCTATCCATACTCAGTCAATTAGAGGTAGAATTCTTTCTCAATGAGATCACAACAGTAACTTCGCTTTCATCTGATGAATTCAAAAATTACTCAACTGGTCAGGAGAACATACAGATATACACAAACGCCATCCTTCCAGCAAATGGACGAAATTTAGGAATATGGTCGCAGGCATACTCCTTAATCTACCAATGCAACGCCATAATGGAGGGCGCTAATGCATCAAAAAAACTAAGTTCCCAACTAAAAAACCAAATTCAGGGAGAAGCAAAATTTTTACGCGCCTATCTGTATTTTTATCTCACCAATCTTTATGGCGATGTACCTTTAGTAACAGAAACTGATTATCAGATAAACAAAAAGCTGTCTCGTTTAAGTAGTGACACCATATACAAATATATAGTACAAGATCTGGTAGATGCGCGGAATCTCCTAACTACTTCCTATAAAGACGCAAACGGTATTGATGATTCAGACCGACGTATAAGACCGAATAAATTGGCGGCGGCGGCGCTACTCGCCAGGGTGCATTTATATACAAAGGACTATGATAAAGCTGAAACGCTTTCCAACGATGTTATAAATAGTAATACCTATATACTGGAACCTGATATCGACAAAGTATTTCTGATAGATAACAAGGAGGAGATTCTACAGATTTCCAATGAAGATATTTTCAATACTACCGATGGATATAACTTTGTTCTTACTGCAAGGCCAGGTGCCCAATCTATTGATCCGAATTTTGTACATGCTTTTGATAAAAATGATAAACGTCTTTTAAACTGGATAGGGACATATATTGAAGGTACAGACACCTTCTACTTTCCAAATAAATACAAAATTCAGTACGCCAGTACACAGCAAGAATCCCTCAGTATCCTCCGGTTATCTGAGCAATATCTGATCAGGTCGGAAGCACGCATCATGCAGGGCAATCTCAGCGGAGGTGAGACCGATCTGAACATAGTAAGGCAAAGAGCCGGGCTTCCACCAGCAAATTTTAATTCCTCTGCACAAGCTCTCGCCCTACTAATACAGGAAAGGAGAAACGAATTATTTGTCGAAAATGGCCACCGGTGGTTGGATCTAAAAAGAACCGGGACTGTCGATGACTTTATGAAACTACAGACTCCGAGCAAAGGAGGGACATGGAAAACTAGCGCACAGTTATATCCAATCCCGCAAAGTGAAAGAAGCAAAGACCCGGAATTGAGCCAGAATCCGGGATACTAAAAATACTTATAACTGCCAAAATAAAAGTAAAATGTTGAAGTCGTTATTTTCTATCTTGATCTTATTTAACGTTTCACTGGTTTGCAGAGCCGAACAAGCCGCTACTACACCTTACTACCCTGAAGTAAACCAACCCTGCCCGGAACTCACAATAAACAATATAATGGGTGTAGGAAAAAAAAGTATGAATATTAGTGAGTTTAAAGGCAAATGGCTTCTGTTAGATTTTTGGAGTGTAGGTTGCTCTGCCTGTGTCGCAGCGTTCCCAAAGCTGAACAAAATCCGGGAATCTTTTAAAGATAATCTCCAGGTATTACTCGTAGGACAGGAAGATCCAGGCAATAGAATTAGAAATATGTATAAAAGGTTCGAGTCTAAAATGGACCTTAAACTAACTACGGCTTTTGATTCGACCCTGACAAACAGGTTAGACCTCTATTCCTTTCCATACATAGTTGTATTGGATGATAAGGGTATTGTCCGGGCAGTTACAGCCTCTATAGACTCCATTGCCCTGGCAAAATTGATGAAAGGCGAAGACGCCAATCTCTGGCCTGCTAGGAGAGCACACCAGGAATCTTTTGTGAATTATGATTATTCAAAAGATTTTATCTCTAATTATGGTGGGAAATTGGGCTCTGATGAGTTATCTCACTCTATGTTATCGAGATGGAAACCTGGAATGCCCATACTGTTTCCATCATTACAGTCATTTAAAGAACAAGGATTTTTCGATGCATCAGCAGTAAGGCTAAATTGGCTCTACAATTTTGCATATTTTGGGGTTGGCGCCTGGGGAGGAGTACGTGCATCGGATGATGATGCCTTATATGGGAATTATTGGGAAAAACCACTTTTGGAATTAGAGGACTCCTCTGTATTTAAAATTGATGACAGTGTATCAAATCTTTTCTGCTATAGTCTAGTATTACCAAAGGACAAAATTACACTTAAGAACATACAACATGCTTTGCAAAGTGATTTACAAACCAGTTTTGGTTATCGGGTCACTACAGAAATGCGTATGATGCCTTACTATAAACTTGTCGCACTGGACAAAAAAATCACAAACTTAAAAACGAAAGGAGGTACGCCTTCAATAAACGGTGACAGACATGCATCATTTTATGGAAGAAACATAAATATTCAGAGTTTAATTGCAAATCTATATGGCCATAATCCTTACGGCCCCCCCTTTGTAGACGAAACAGGAATAGACTATAATATTGATTTGAACCTGGATTGTGTTTTTACAAACATAAACGATATAAGGAGGGAGTTGAATAAACACTCACTGGATCTCATTTTATCTTCAAAAATGATGAACGTAATAGTCATCAAAGATTAAACCCTAAACGAGGTCCTTATGAAGTGAACCAACGAGGCCTTTATGACCTCCAAATTCTTACTAATAGTTACGGAACTCTCCTCAGAGGCCTGATGATTGTTTTAGCCGCATACATCGGATATGTAACAGCGCTACCTGCAGGTGCATAGTAACACTGAATTTCCGGAGTTTCGATGCAATTAGTATCTAACGGAACTGTTACTAATACGCTTCCTTTCAGACAGTAAAGGTATTACTCGTTCGGTAGCCTTAGTTGCAACTACACTTGCAATTGCCAGTATCAGCGCACTTGCGCTCAAGAACCTTCTTATCATCGCTAAAAATTTAAGCAAATATGTGACGATAAATAGGGAGGTTTAACACCTCCCTATTTATTCGATGCTTCTTACTGAGCTTTCTTAAGAGGCCTGGTGGTTGTCTTAGCAGCATAAATCGGATAAGAAACTGCGCTACCAGCAGGTGTGTAGTAACACTGGATATTCAGGGCTTCAGAGCAAGTGGTATTTAACGGAACTGTCACAAATACGCTTCCTTTCAGATAGTAGTAAGGAGAAACACGTACAGTAGCTTTAGTAGCAACGATACCAGCGATTGCTAACAGCAGCGCACTAGCGCCCAAAAATACTCTTTTCATAATGGTAACTTTTGGAAAAAGAAAAATAATGCCTACTTTTTTCTACAGGTTTTCGGCTATTCCTGATTATATATATAATTGCTTTATGGCCTTAATAATGGCATGCTAAGATTTGCTCGCCTATACAGCGGATAATCATGTACGCTTCCTGGAGGCGAATAATAGCACGGAGAGTTTACGCCCTCACTACACGTTGAAAACAATGTCACTGCAACGAATTTCTTTCCATCCAGATAGTAGTACGTTATTCCTCTGGAACGTGCATTCGCTGCGATATTAAAAATCAGCGCCAACGAAAAAGCCGCAACACCTGAAAAATACGTTCTACCTTTCATACTCCTGTTGATTTAAGCGGTATTATCAAATATTCTGTGGAATGAATTTATTCAGCTTATGATCCAGGGCAACACCCGCAATTGATAGTATAGTAAAAAATATATTGAAATAAAGATGTGTTGTCCAGTTCATCTTACTGATCACACCTCCACACGTACACGGAACCTCTCCGCTTAGTTTGAGTATATAAAACACGTATAAGGTGAAGATGACCATCAATACCATAGCCCCGTATAGGCCTTGTTTTCTCCTCGCTGGAATTGAAAGAACAACTGCAACCAGGACCTCAATAACAGGAACCAACCAGGCAACAATTTCAGATATTCCCATTTTTTTTAGAATAGGAACAGCTCTTAATGTCCCTCTTGTCTGGTCTAAATCAATCAATTTATACAAGCCAGTGTAGGCGAATAAAAGTATGAATAGGAACACTATTAAATTAAGCGTAAGCTGCACCTTTGTATTATTGATCCTTTCCATGGTTATGCTATCATTTGTTTTGAATTTCATTGAAGTACTTTATCAAAAACAGAAGAATGCCGGAAGTACCCACCCATAGGTCCGCTGTTGCAACCCTCGTGTGATCTGCCATCCAATAAACTGAATCACTTTCTGCTCTGTAAAAACTATTGGTTATCACTTTTACAATATTTCCAGCTTTATTTAACCAGTAATTGTCTGTAGTCACCTGATAAGCTCTGATGTACACACAACCAATGCCAGCCAATCCCGAATTCAGGGTGTAATTAGGTATTATGGGCATATTAGGATAATCTTTCAAAACAGTTGTGGCCACCGCAAGAAACCTGTCATCCTTCAAGGTTTTGTAAGCTTCCAAAAGTGTAAACACGATACCAGGGATGCCATTACCGAATCCCCAAGGATCTACCTCCTGTGATTGAACTGAGCTGTGCCAATAAAAAGTATTATTCATTTTCCCTGCGTGCGAGAGCAGCCAGGCAGTAGCCCTTTTTACCGAAGAAAAAACTTGCTCATCATGCTCAATCTGAAGACATTTCAACAGCGCAAAACATACACCCGCTACCCCGTAGGAAAAACCTGTCAATATATTCTCATTCCTGTTTCCACCAGCGGCTAGATCCCATGCTCCGTCCTCTCGCTGTAAAGCCACCAGTCGCATGCAAATACTTTTTAAGTCCGCTCTCCTCTCGTCTTTCAAACTGTCATACACGCTGGCGATAGCAAACGCCTGTCCACTATAGCCATAGGCCAGGTTTATCTGCTCGTTCTGAGCATACAACTCAGCTACAATATTATCGAATCCAGTTAGTTCTGCAGTAGTAATACCCGATCTCAAACATTGGTAAATTGAAATAGAAACTCCGGCGGTGCCGTCGAATAGGCCACCATTCCAGATAGATTCTTCCGCCCGGTAGTCTGAAATCCTCTTTATAGCGGCATCTATATAGGTATGGCAGGCACTTATGTCAAATCCTGTTATTTTGGCATGAGAGAGCATATACAGTATTCCCGCAGCACCGGCAAAAAATCCATTCCTTTCAGAAAGAAATATATTATCGTTTATGACCTTAGAACTGGCATTTTGCTGTTTGGATAACCATACTAGCTTATCATCGACGAACCTGTCGTTTACAATCCCCCTAATCCCCTCCTCTATTATCTTAGCCAGATCATCTGACTTCAATTGGTAAGGTGCAGGGGATTCTGAATGCAAGGGCCCACTGATGAGCTTTAAAATTCGCTGCAGTTCATTAATAACCTTGCCAATGCCGGGTCGTAAATCAGGATCGTAATTTAAGCAGGCTATTATTAAACCGGCCACATCACTATTCTGTATCAAATTATTTATACATTTCCTTGCATCTGAACTATAAAAAAAGTTATACTTAATTGGTAATGTATTTGTAAATAGGACGAGCATTAGTGCTCCCAGGCTATATACATCGTCTGCCTTGGATGGTATCTCCTGCGACAGCTGGGCAGGAGAACAAAAACCAGGGGTTCCCAAATTAAAAGGAGGATCAGGATAATCCCTCTCAACAGACCAAACCATCTCAATATCAATCAACCACCATTTCTTTCTATCATCCAGCATAAAATTTGCCGGAGATATATCCCTGTGGATATATCCATAGCTGTGTAACAGCTGTATAAGATCAGCCACTTTTATCATATGGTCCAAGAGGAGAAGCTTTGAGTTCCGATTAAGATCTGTCCAGCTCCCGCCATTATATATAATTCCAATCTCCTGCTCCAGAGTTCTACCATTTATGAACTCCATTGCCAGGTAATGATCTTCAAACTCACTAAAAAAATCATATACTTCCGGCACAGGGAATTTCCTTTTCCAAAGATCTTTATGTAAAATGTATTGCCACTCCAGGTGATCCTTAACATCACGTCCATAATAATCAGCATACATGTGCCTGCGACCCTGCTTTATTATACAGTCCTTTTCCTGCCAATAGCCTTTGCGGTATTTACCTTTAAAAACAAACCCTTTAGCATCTGGCTTAATTACTGAATCAATCTTATACTTACCATTTAAAAGTGCAGTTGTAGTTCCCTTTGGTGTTAACTGCTCCCCAAAAGGCCACTTCATGTCCACCGGCACCACATTAGGAAATTCCGTAAAATCAGCCCTTTTGCTGCCATCGAAATCAATGAAAACCCTCTTTATCTCACCCGTATCTGTAATTTCTTCAAAAGGATCGTAGGCCCCGAAATTAACAAAGACTATCTCACTTAATGCCACCGCACCAGGTACAACTGGACCATAAAATAATTTTGTCAGCTTTTTCAATTTTTCAGCAACATCAACAGCCTCCATCTCATTTCTTGGAAAAATACTGATCAGCTTTCCAATTTCGGTAAAACCAAATGCTCCATCCTGCTGACGGGTCGCAAGGTCTGAATTCTTAATTATTCTAAATGGTATCTTACTTTCTACTAATTCAGGGATCACCACTTTTAGCAAATGAACTATATTAACCTTTGTAGCTGTCAAATGAAGCATCCATCCAAATTTCGCCTCCACCTCACCGCAGTGCAGATATAACCCAGCATCTGAATAGCTAATCCCGTATTCTGACAACATAGCGGCACTATCAAAATCGAATTCAGATGTTCTCATACTGACAGTTACCTGATTGTCGTCCTGGTATTTTACAGACTCATTCATTTTCAGTATAATTATTTACGTTTACTTAACTCATCTCCTATCAGTTAATAATATTTTTTCAAAAAGTAACAATCCTGAAGCCGAAAAAATAATGAATGAAAAAACTTGGTATCTCAGTACTATAGGGGCTGCTAAAACACTAAAGCCAAAATTGCATAGCCAAAGAAGTATCATTAAATAAACAAAAAATGAAAACCTGTTCTCTCCATTCTTAAATCCGATAAATAATACAAACCCCAATACCCCCAATACAAACAAAGCATTGGCAAGTGTTGTAATAACTGGATAAGCAATGGCAATTTTAATTTCTTTTGATACGGATCTAATTCTCTGGCTCTTGTATCCAAACCAATTTTTTGCCAGTCCTGCAACACTGTCAGACTTCATGTTATAGACAGACATGAATTCGACAGGAGGAGCTGAAAAGGAGACTATATTGGTCCAGATAAAGTATTTTGCGAAAGCCGCCGGATGTTTTTTTATCAGCATCTCGCCATACTCAGCATAAAAGGGGGATAGAGAAGCCCACTTCTTAAAATAAGGGGTAGTAGTATCTTTCCCATACTTAAGTGATAAATATTGTTTCAGTGGAGCATGTTCATCCCACAGATAATATATTCCAGGAACAGAATCTGGCCGAACCTTTAACGCGTTCAGCGAGTCTCGATGCTTAACAACGATCTCATGAAGTTTCCTGAACCTTTGCGGCACTTGCTCCTTTTCAGCAGGGTTCATACCGCTATACATTATAAGCGCATTACTGGCTAATTGCCATCCTCCGAAACCAGAAAATTGCCGTATACCTGTCAGTTCCTTATACTTATTTCCGTTATGCCACAAAAAAAGTCCCATTAAGAAAACACTGAGCCCCAGACCTATTAATTTCTCCTTTATAGTCACCCTCGATATCAATAGTGCCGCTGCTGTAATCAATGGGTAGTATAGAGCATTGTAACGAATCGTAAGAAGAAGTACAAGAAGGATTGCCTGCACCCACAGGTGTCTTCTATCAAACTTCAGCATAATCCAAATCAATTCCGCAACCCATAATACACTCAGACTTGTAAAAAGTGCATCTGCGAGTACATAATTGCTAATTAAAAGCAACAATGGGTTTATAGAAAAAAAAACTATCAAAATGTATTTAAGAACTTTGCCTGGCTTGAGGAAGTAAACCAATGTAAAAACAAAATAAAAGGCACTTGCTTCAAGGATGAAATACTGGAAAACTGCCAGAGCGATATCAGATTGAAAGAAAGCACTGAATATTCTCAAAAATTTGGAATATCCTACCGGCCACATGTTGATCGAATAATTATGATATGCTCCTTCCAAATATGCATAAGAATCGGGAATATAATTAACGAATGGATATAGAATTTTAAATACTGCAAACTGTACCGTTAATAATAATAGAATTAAAATCAGCACTCTTCTATTCTGATTGAATAGGAAATGAGTAAATTTGAAAGGTACTTTCTCAATCGTTTCTAAAGAACCGTCGGTTTCAACGGCACTTGCAATAAAAATTTCTCTTCCCCTTGTCTTACGTTTGGAAGCTTTGCTCAGCGCCTCCACATATACCAAAGAGAACGCTGACAAAATAAACAGTGGAAGTATCTGATACCTAAAAACTATCGGTGAGGATAAAACACTGAACGCTATATTTAACACAAAAAAACCAGAACCCAGTATCATCATATATGAATCCCGTTTTGAAATACTTTTTACTTCCACACGCATCCCTAACCAAACAAAAACTCCTAAAAAGTAAACATTAATCAATAGAAATAGCGCAGGAAAAACAATCAATATCCACCCCTGCAGATCCATGGAAACCACCCTTACCTTTGTGCTTTTATAATCAAACCATTTAACTACCGCTGGCCCTAAATCTGTCCCTCCCATATTGTATTTCTCTAACTTTTCCAAAGGAGGAATAAAGTAACCACCTAAGTTTGGGAGTAAAAAATACCTTGCAAACCCAATTGGGTGATTTTTTATGAGATATTTTCCATATTCTGAAAATATGGGAGATACATTTCCCCAGGCTCCGACACCTCCATAAGGATCACTATATTCATCTCCATATATAGACATAAATCGCCTCAGTGGCGCGAATGGGTACCTAATATAAACAGCTCCTTGAATTGGAGATGTATATCGAAGTTGGGATGGTATAGTATCAAAATAACTTCTTGTCAATCTATCCAGGCTACGACATTTAGCTGGCACCTGTGTAGTATCTAGACTAATGAACGGATACATATAGAGTGCATTATTGGCCAGCTGCCAGCCACTGAATACCGAAAATTGCCTGACACCTGTGATCTCATAAGCCTTCATCCTGGTGAAACTGACAAAAGCAAGGATCAGTACTACCGGCATCGCGACGCCGGCTACCTTTGTCCAAATCTTGTGCCTGGATAATATATATGCCATTGTGGTGATCAAGGGGTAGTACATCGCATTATACCTTACCGTAAATGCAACCGCCAGCAGCAGAGCGTGTGTCAGTACCTGGTAAAAATTTGGCCGGTTGATAATCCAAAGTAGCTGCCCCGCCCAGAGTAGGCTAAGCCCCAGGAACAGCCCGTCGCTGGACACATAGTTACTCAGGTACAGTAGTAATGGGTTAAAGAACAGAAATCCATATAATATGTTTGTTGTTGTAGCCCCCGGTCTATAAAAATAAAGTAGCGTAAAGAAGAAATACAGAGCACTCACCTCTATGATAAGATACTGAAGTGCTATCACTATCGTATCGGAGTGGGTAACCAGGTGTACCAGCGTCAGGAATTTCGAATATCCAATCGGCCAAATATTAACATCAAGACCGGCAGCCGCTGCATATATATAACTGTAACTATCTGAGAAAAAGTCCGGGAATGGGTAAAGTACTTTAAACAGAACAAACTGCACCACCACTCCAATAGTGGCTATCCAGAGCAGCTTTCTGTTCCTTTTATCCTTTGTTACAAAGCTGGAGAAAGCTGGCTGCTTTTTCACCTTGAACTGTTCCTCCTGCTCCCCGATGGGTACATCAAAGGCCTGAATCAGCGGGCTTTTCTGAGTAGCTGTTTTTTCCTCATGATATTCCATTTCGGTGTTAATAGCCCAGATGTTTGTCTTATCAGTTATGTAAGCAGCAATATTATCCACCGCCACCATCGCTGTCAACATACTATGGTCACTGTTGTTATACTTATGCATCCCATTCCTTCCCACCAAAAACAAATTCTCAAATCTATCTGCATACTCCCTCACCAGATCAAACCTTTCATACGTACCGAAATAAGCCGGATATGTCTTCTCCATCCTCAACACTGTCGCATCCAACACGTTCGCCTGACTGGCCAATCCAATTTTCTCCAATTCCCGTATAGCTAGGTCCTTGATATACTCATCCGATCTGTTCCAGAAATCATCTGCCTTATTGCAAAAGAACTCCATCCCCACCCAGGCATTATCCGGATCCTTCACCATATACGGGCTCCAATTATTAAACAGCTGCAACCTCCCCACCTTCACATCCTTCTCCTGTATATATATCCATGTATCTTTCAAATCCAAAGGCCTCCACTCCCCTGTCTTCTTATCCTGGAACGACAATTTCTTCAATAAAATCCCCACCGTAATAAAATCCCGGTATTGGAGGCCCGCCGCCACTTCCTTCACGTCCTCAGGTATGGGGCCGTCCAGGCCTCCAATCAGCTCCTGCACTGGCATAGTTGAAAAGAAATAATCGCCTTCGAGGTAACTGGTTTCACCGGTTATATTGTTAATAGCAGCTACAGCAGTGACTTGATTGTTGCCATCAGAAGTATAGATCCTTTTCACATCATGATGCATCAGGATCTTCCCTCCCATGCTTTCCACTTGCCGTGCTACTTCCTCCCATAGTTGGCCAGGCCCGAGTTTTGGATAAAGGAATTGTTCTATTAAACTAGTCTCAGTATCTTTTTGAGCAATATCATTTCCAGCAATATTTTGCTTCTTTTTCGTAGCAGATTGTATGGCATGCTGAATTGCCTTGCTGATGGATACACCCTTGATACGCTGGGCTCCCCACTCTGCAGATATCTTATCACAAGGAATGCCCCACACCTTCTCTGTATAATCTTTGAAGAACAGTTTGTATAATACCTGTCCAAACCGGTTGATCATAAAATCTTCCAGGTTCTTCTCCGGTTTACGCGGTAACAGCTGTGCCTTCAGATAAGAGAACATAATAGCAATAGTGGTCCATAGGCCAAGCTTGGTGAGGGTATCCAGGGATAGTTGTATGGGATAAGTAAAGAATTTCCGCAGGAAATAGATCCTTGACAAACGTCTACGCACGAGCATGACTTTATCAGGATCGTTCCCTGCGTTGTCTGTTGTCCCAATAGATGCGGCATCAATTTCACGAGACTTACCCTGGTAGTTAATATTGAATGTAGTTGGCCCTTCAGCCTGGATTGGCATAATATTCATCCACCAGTTCATCACCCGGTCTGATTTGGAGAAGAAACGATGCCCGCCGATGTCAATACGATTACCTTTATAATTCACTGTTTTCGAAATGCCACCTATATCACCTGATTTCTCCAGGATGATAGGTTTTATATCCGTCCTTTTCAACAATTCGTATGCTGCGGTAAGACCAGCCGGCCCAGCGCCTATTATGATCGCCTTCTTTTCCATATATTATTCTTTAAGACATACGCTTCTCACCCTCCTGTTTAAGGAGGTAAACTGTTAAAAGTAAAACTCGTATCTATTGTAACTGTCGCTACATTATTGTAAGAATTCAAAGGACATTCCGCACAAACAAGCAGAATCTAATTACCTGAAAAATCAAATCTTCAAGCATTCGAACTACCTCATTATCCCGCAACGGAACATGAAACAGTTCTATATTAGCAGTAAAAGACAGTGAATTATGTTACATCTCTTGCAGTTGGATCTGACAAAGCGTGAATGACCAGCTCTTTTATCATATCACCTAAAAAAACTTCCACTTCCTGGCTACTACCTTTAAACGCTCGGATTTCTTCAATGGAATTACACATTTCAGGCGTAATCTCTCCTTTTGCCAGGGAAATGAAAGAAGCTCCTTCTTTTTCAGGCAAAAAGGGTGGTACAAATGTTATTGGACCAGCCATGGTTATGTATTTAAATAGTTATTTTGAGATGCCGACACTCAACAAACTGAGTAAGCAGCATTGAAACCGGCAATTTCTTCAAAGCATCAAGCCAGCGCTTGTGCTTTACTTTTGAGGGTATTTATGTACCATAGTCAGCTAAAGAGATTCATTGTGGTCAAGGGTTACGTCAATACAAATGTTGCGATATGGATAGTGTTGTGAAATCTGTTTTTCATATGTTGGCATTTACTTCATTTAATTCGTTTCACTTGAACAAATGTCAGGTAAAGAATTTGAATTATTGTTATCATTTGGGAATAAATTTCGTTATCATTTTAGCACATCGTTATCCTTTTTGATCATATCATGCCTTTATTGTTTATATATCTTCTTATCATACTGTTCTAATAGAACCCAAATCCAGGATTCGTCGTCTAACATATGAGCATTCTCCTCCGGGACAGTTATATGTAAGGAAATATATTTCCCCTTCTGAAACTTTACTTTATGACGCGCAGAGGAGTGGAGAAAAGCAAGTCTTACCAGTTTACCTTCCTCCACCCTAATGATATCCTGGATTAAAGTAGCCTTATAAATAAAGGGGCTATTCTGTACAGCGAAATAAAATGTGGTACAAGGCTGCACAATTATCTTCATCGACGTTGGTCGAAAAAACTCAAAATGATTTACACAGATGCTATACTCTTTTGTGTACACCCACTGGCTGATCAATATACCAAAACTCCCTTGCTCTACCTGGAGATGATGATCAGGTAGTAAGAGATGTGCATAAGCCGGAGGAATAGTACCGGTTTTCTGTGAAGCGTGTCTCTGATGGTTAATTTCCATTTGCATATAGGTAATGCTTGCTACAGCACTTATTTGAAAGTTGCTGCCGGGATTAAAGGAAATCTTTTCAGAAGGGCATGCGGTTAATATGGCTACAGTGCCGTGCTGGCTTTCAGTATCTCAATTTAAGAAAAAGTGACCATATCCATCACCTGTCCCTTAAACGACGCATTACATATTCTTCGGGCCATTTATTAAAGTTGGCAAATTCGAGCACCAGAATATATGCCCGTGGAGGTTTGCCCAACTCTCTTCTTATCCTCTGCAGATGACGAGCTGCCGTAGATCTACTTCTGTTCAATAAATACACTACGTCTTCAATTTCGACAATCATTTTGCCGGAATGAGTTTTCATTTACTGCGTTTTTTGTTTAAAAAAATCACGATCAAAACTGAATCAAAACAGCTCAACTGATTCCAAAATGGATCAAAGGAACTCGCTAAATGTCATTTGAAACCATTCTATGTCATTTGAGTCATGTTTGATATTTCAAGCACTAAATCTGTTTAGTATTGCACTATCAGCTGAAACAAGAAAATGAAACTTGCTGTTACTGCTAGCCAAAAAACATGCATGGCCATTCATTTTCATCGTCAAAAAAATATTCATTAAACTTTAAAAATTACTTTTCATGCCACAAGAAAAATCGGCAACAATTGCGCAACGAATTGCGAATGACGACAACTACGCCCGTACCAGGGAAAACATGGCGGAGTTTGGACGTTCAGTCAAGGCCGGCTCACTTTTGACTGACGCCTTTGGAGAGTTTACTGCTGAGTATAGTGACAATAAGGTTGGAAATCGGCTTACCACACAATTTTCCAAGATTATCAACGCAGATGTCACTAATCTGCGTGGATCAAGAACAATAATGGACGGCGACCTCCAATTATTATTGGACTTCGAGTTCAACTCCAGGTCAAGAATGAGTCGTGTATTCAAATGTAACTGTACAACGACTGTTGACCGGGCCGCGGGCACGATGGGCATCAACGTGCCTCAGTTTTCACCCAGACGAAGGGTTAAATGGTCACGTGGTGCTACTCATTATTCCCTGATCGCTTATGCGGCGGAAATAGATTTCGTAGCCGGCACTTACGTTGATTCAATGACAGTCAGTCCCGAGATGGTACTTAGAAGTGCATCGCAAGACGCACTTATCCTGAGCTGCAATATACCAGTCAACAGCCCCCATGTTCTAGTCATGGCGATGGGCGTCCGATTCTATCAGTATGTAAATGGAAAATTGAACGACCTGTTCACAGTTAGCCATAATGCGCTCTCCATTATACTGGTAGATAAGCCGTAGCATAACTAAATAGTCCCCGTTTGAAAACAATACAACGATCGCCCTTCAATTTCTATTGAGGGGCCTTTTTATAGTTAATAGTTAAATGGGATTATAATTTTGCTTTAAAAACTTCATTGAATTGTAGTGTAAATTCTAGTAATAAAATCAAAAGGTTTTTTGTTATTAAATATAATCTTATGGTTAAATTGATAATAATGCTCTCAATTACAAAGTAAGTAACTTCTTTGCAAACATGAATTGATTCAAATCAATAAATTCAAGGATTCATATATTTTTCGTAGAAAAAAGCGCTGTATTATTCCTATTAAGAATGCATGTTGCTTTGCTGATGCTGTACTTTCCTTCTAAGCGTTGAAGATACCGTCCAGAAGGAAAGAGCCAGACAAGCTGACGAAGGATAGTATATAGCTGACACATTGGAGAGATAAAATTTCACCTATATCTAAATTTTTGCCACAGGCTCACCTTTCATAGTCCTACTTACGAGATAAGCTAAAAATTCAGCAAAAGGACCGATATTTTGTTCGACACTGGCTTTTTCTAAAGCGGCCATATATTCGTCACGCTCCTGGACCGGAATTACCGTCCAGGGATAACCTCCTGAGGCAAGCATAACGTTCATCAGGAAACGCCCCATGCGTCCGTTGCCATCACCATATGGGTGAATGAACACAAAAATAAAATGCCCGAGCACAGCTCTTACGGAAGCTTCAGGCTCTTGCCGCAACAACTCGAACAAGGTTGGCATCGCATCCCGCACTGCATCCACATTTAAGGGTGTATGCTTGGAACCGCCTATGTATACCTGGTGCCCCCGGTAACCTGCAAGATCCGCAGCATTTAATATACCGGCGGCAACACTGGGAGAAAACAGCTCCCGATACCAGCTCCCATGGTCGTCATCGGCTACCTTGCCAGGGTTATTGCCTACCAGTATGGATGAGATACTGTCTTTTACTTTTTCAAAGGCCAGATAATATCCCCTGGCCGCCATAGCATCACGTTGTTTCTTATCCTCTTCATTTTTCTGAGTGTCCCACTGGCCAGCTCTTACCCGTTCAATTAATTCCTGGGATACTCTGTACTTCTCAATAGAAAGCGAGTGATAAGCATCTGTAACATAAATCTCCTCCACCGCCTTCAAATAGGCCTGATGGTCCGTTGGAATTCCCGGAGCTTTACCAAACACATCGATCACAGGCTGCCGCATTTTTTGCCACATCAGTTTTATCCGATTGACATAGGGCGACCTTTCACGAGGCGGCAGGTCTATGTCTAGTTTATCATCAAAAGGATCACTTTCTGTTACTTTATAACCGGCATCCCGCATTGTAGCCAATATATCATCTGCAATCCTGGTGCGGCCAATATTACGAAATGCCCCCGCCAGACGGCCAGCTACCGTACTGCGGCCACCCTCTAATAGTATTCTTAACACCTCTGAAGCGTCTGACACCATTGAAAGGGCGGTACGCGAGTCTATAGAATTGCGGCTAAAGGTGGTAGGAGAACATTCGATAAGTGCCATTGGAAGATTGAACATTCTTATACCTCTCTGGACAGTTACGTATGGAGCGTTGGGAATATCTGCCTTATAATTAAAGATCGTGGTCCCAAACAACAGGTCGGTGGTCGTATTATTAGCGTCGGGTGATCTTACGATAATTTGACCGGGGACAGACCAGTTACCGGCGTGTATGAGTGAAGACTGTTCGGGGGAAATACACCACCCGGTACCAAATTTATCTTCGAGAAACCGTGCGAGAAATTCCCAGTATGTACTGTACCAATATGTAGTGCTGCCTGGCTGTTCAGTAGGGGATATCGGAACAAGCCCTTGACAGCATCCTTAAGAAAGCCATTTTCGACAAGTCTTTCCCTGTAGACCCTGCTTATTTCAGTATGTTTTATGGCGATAATACCCTGATCCTGTAACTGCTTCAGTTTCTCCAAAGCTTCTGCCAATTTCTCTGATGGCGTTGCCATTTTGACACTTTTTATTGGTTATCTCTCTATAAGTCGCTTAACTACCAGATTAACCTACGTACAAAGTTACTATTTCAATTATTAAATGTGTTGTTATTTCAATTAATATATGTGTTGTTGTTTCAATTATTAAGCGTGTTGTTGTTTCAATTATTAAGTGTGTTGCTATTTCAATTATTAAATGCAAAGACGGGTCAACTAACCGGACCTATATATAATTAAGTAATGATACCTTTAGACAACTGACCGATGAGTATAGTGGGTTGTCCTTCAATTTCGGGATTCACTCCATTAAGAATATGCCTTACTTTCCTGAAGTGTAATCTCCTACTAAGAATTCTCAGTTCGAGGCTTTTTAGCAGATTTGGCAATGGGAGGCGGGGTAGCTTCCAACAAGTCATGGATTGTTACGCCCAGGTATTTTGCAATGTCATGGTAGGTTTCAATATCAGGCTGACGGGTATTTGTTACCCATTTTGACACGGTGTTTTCTGATACACCCAAATGATCGGCCAGCTCGTAATTCTGTTTACTTTTCTGCGCCAGGACCTCTTTGAGCTTATTGTATTTTAAGCGTGTTTTCTCCATATGGCCCAAGATAAACAAAGCCTAAAAAATCAATTCTAAGGCAAATTGGATTTCATGCATCTAAAAATAGACGTATAACGTCCAAAAATAACTTTGCAAGTTTAATTTTATTCCTATATTCGCTGTATCCAAATTGGACGTAAGAATTTAATTTCTCCATCTATTGTTTCAAAAAATAACCTTTTATGATTGATCGTAGTCATTTGTTCCCCGCTCTGTATGACCGTATACTGGATATGCAGGATAGTTTCGAAGGGTTTGTAAGAAGTGAATGTAGATTGACGCAGTGTCAATATTCTTTCTTGTTGGAACATCCAGAGCAGTGCAGTGAAGAACAAGAGAAAATAATTTTAAGGATAGCTTATGCGCTGGCAGTTGATCTCATTGCAGCTATCAAACGTCATCGCAAGACGCTACATGGCATTTAAAAATCAACCATCATGAAATGTATCGACGTATTTAAGAGCCCATGTGCCAGGTATCTGAATGTCATAAGAGATAAGGCAAAATTTTGACAGCTGATGTACATTGTTTTTGATGGCCCAATTAGCTAAAAGCTTAGAATCAAAGCCAAAAATAGTCGAGTATCATGAGGCTTTCTTATTGCTTACTAATACCCAAACTATATCCAATCAAGTGAAGAAGGATACATCAGATATAATTCAAATGATTATAAATAATCTAAATAAATATTTGTGTTAAGTTGACTTAACATACAAAATACGGCTTTACATTCGCATATATCAACCAGCTAAAAAACGGAAATTTGGAATAGCATGAGTCAACCAAGTATTGATAATACACTGATTAAGCTGTTAGACGTCAACAAAGACGTGCGCCCAGGACTAAGCGTAACAAATTCCGTTGAGAAATCTTTTACATGCTGTGAAGAAGTTTCCAATTGTAACGACACCGAGTTAGCGACTGAAAAATGGGTACTACGAATGTCAAAAGACAGCGGCAAGACTGGCGCTCTCATACAAGACATGCTGAATGAGGCCGACTACGTTGCAATAGGTGAGTCTAACCTTTGTATTATTCAGGTTAAAACACCATCTATACAAGAATGTAGTGGTGGCTTCAAAACACAACTGCCATCATATCAACGTGGATATCCAAAGAAAATCAATAGGGGCTTGATAGCTACTATCAAGCAAAAATTTATTGCAACGAAAGCTCTTTATGACCAATTTGAATATAACTTTAGAAAGTATATTGAAGACGTATTCTCCGTAGGTTCAAGTGGTTTTATTTTTTTAAATACAAGGCTGGAAACCAGTCGTTTTGAAGATCTAGATTATGTTAAGAAAGATCTTCTTCATACTGATGAGAGAAGAAGATTGTCGCATAAAGTGGCAGGAAACGAAAGAAATTATTTATTCCCACAGATATTTAATCTTATAAATAGTAGTTGTAAACATAAATTGCCTTATTGGGGAGTAACCTCTAAACTAAAACTCTCAAATAAACCAGGTTACAATATTTTTACTGAAGCTGTTCCTAATGTTAAGGATCTAATTAAAGCAACTGTAGAAGCCCTGTTAGCAAAGATCAAAATGGTGCTACAGATCAAATTAAGAAAGCTACAAAAACAGTTAATAAAACAGCTAATTGGGATATTTCAAATTGATAGAAGGTATTTACTTCGTACCATAGTAAGATCGATGTGCGTCTTCACTTCCGACGGAAAAGATGTGGATAATGTTATTGCTTTGACTAACACTGAAAAAGTAACTTCATTATTTCACCTATTAAAAAGTTCAGAATGTTTAATAGTAGACCGTTATTGCAAATGGTTGAAGACGCCATTACTGTTATGGAAGGAAAAGACTTCCTATGTGCTGATGATTTAGTTGTATATAATAAATTAATTTCTATCCGGCTAGCGATTCAGGATATTCCAGACCAAGTTGACTTGACTGTTTATATACCGATCTTTGTGCAGCTTATGAAAATAATAAATGAGCACTTTTTAAATAATTAAAGGAATTGATATGAAGTTGGGAAAAGTGATTTTTACCCTTCGTGAAAAAAAAGGACTTAAACAAGCGCAGCTAGCTGAAAAGGCGGGTTTATCCAGGACTGCATTATCGTTAATAGAAACTGGAAAATCAATGCCAAGCGATGAAACATTAAAAAGGATTGCGAAGGCATTGAATACTCACCCAGTTTTTTTCTCCTTGATGACATTTAATCCGGAGTCTGACATGACGCCGGAAAAAAACAAGGAGTTTAATCTTCTGTTTCCCAATTTTCATGAAAAGATTATGTCTTTTTTAGAATGATACTTGCTCAGTCACGAATTAATAAACCGATGGCAAAGTGATTAATCAGAAATATTATTTTGAACTTTAATAGTTTGTATTAACCGAACACTTCCAAATAAATTATATTAATAAACCCCGAAGTTCATGGATATAATATTCAAAATTTTCGACATATTAAGCGGTCTGTATAAGGATAAGAAAAGCGAAAAGAGGCTGCTTTTTGAAACTTTTATAGAACCAGCAATGAGCGATATCACCGTCGTCCATCAGGATTATATTAAGAGTTTTGAAACTTATTACACTATGATTTCATGGCCAGAGATGCCATTAACAAAAGCGCATCCTATCTATGAAAAGCTCAAAACAGACTCACTATTCTCTCGGCACTTAAGAGACAAAGTTTATACTTTTTACGACAATACGAATAAAGAAGAATTTGATGGTTTCACGAGAGCCATCTACGATTACTTTCAAATGCCTATTCTCAATTTTAAAAAACCTGACAACACAGAAAACAACTATCTTATTGACGGATCTTCCAATGCAATAAGAGGGACAATAAATAGGGTGCTTACTTTTACTATAGGGGAAAAGGAGACTGAAGAACGCGATTTAAAAAGCGTAGCGCTGAAAAGGATTAAAAGTATTATGGAACAAAATGCTGTGAGATATAACAAAATTTTACACGAATTCTTCTCTTTAAAAAATCAGTTCTATTCATAAAAATGATGAGTATAAACTGGAATACAATATCAACAGATGGATAAAAATAAATCCAATAGACAATGAAAACAGTCTACAAAGGAGCATAAATTAAGCTGTTCAATGAACATACCACAACACAAAGATATAAACGTAAAAATTATAGTGGGCAAACCCGTCATCACGGGTACACGCATAAACATAAAGATCCGAAAAGGTCAATAAACAATAACCCTACGGTATTCCAAGACTTGCTTAACAATAAATCGATAGGATTTTTCATCCTTTTCCTGTGCCAATTTATTATACCTTTATCCGTATATTTATTCAAACCCTCCACTTCTAAACCCTAAACTTAATTACGCCAATGAAAACACGTACCCTTTTAACCCTGCCAGCAATTTTTGCTGCCCTGCTTTTTTCCTGTTCTAAAAACAATGATCCCGCACCATCTGACTCATCTACGCTCGAAAAGATGTCTGCGGCAAACGCCTTAGCAGATGCAAGCGCCTCGGGATCCGGCGACGGTACCTCCACTTGTTTCAGCACCTATTCCAATACAGTACAAAACCCACCCAGTGGCTATATTCCCGGTACCGCTGAAACAGACCTGAATAATTGCCTTGAAACTTATTGGGACATCAGCGGCGGCGGACCTGGTACTGTACGCCTGGTGCCTCCTGCCCCACCGGTAATCTTAACACCTGCCCCACCTTCTAACCCTCCCATTAACACTACCCCTCCCGAGCCGGATGATAACCTGGCATTTTTGAAATTCTTCCAGGTAATAGGCTATGGCCCCGCTCTTACTCCGCGTACCCTCGATGAGGCCACCGCGCTTTTTGACCGTTATGCCCAGATAGTTTGTGCTGCCGTAGCAGAAAATATCAATTTCCCGAATCCGAATCATGTTGACAAGGCACTGGCCAGTGTAATATATGCTACCAATCACCCGGAGATATTTCAATCTGCAGAAGAAAAAGAGGAGTTCCTGGGTTTTTTGGGACTTGTATTTGCAAAGCCTACTTTCGTCATAACCCGGGGACGTGGCCGTCCTGATACCGGTGGAATTCTCTATCTGGCATCAAAAGATTGTGTCAACTTTAGACTAAGGATACCGCCGCTCTTCCCCCCAATGTAAACTTATAAAGATCCACTCACCTGAATAAAAAAAACCGGAACTCGCTTTATAGCGATTCCGGTTTTTTGTTGCCCGACCTGGATTCGAACCAAGACAAACAGAGTCAGAGTCTGTCGTACTACCGTTATACTATCGGGCATCTTCCCTTTTCGGGACCGCAAATTTAGAATATTTTTCAAAAAATCCCAATAAATATTTTAAATTTCCATAAATATGAGTCTGGTAGAATAATTGATATATTAACCTATATGAAACAAGAGCATCTACGGGACATCCAAAGTATCAACACCTATGAGCGATACCGGCTACTGGTAGAACAGGTTAAAGACTACGCGATATTCATGCTGGACGAAAACGGTCATGTCATCAGCTGGAACGAAGGCGCAAAAAGGATCAAAGGATATACAGCCGAAGAAATTATCGGCAAACACTTCTCTACCTTCTACCCCCAGGAGGACAAAGACAATGGTAAACCGCAGATGGAACTCAGGGTGGTAAGGGAAGTAGGAAAATTCGAAGACGAAGGCTGGAGGGTTAGAAAAGACGGTACCCAGTTCTGGGCCAACGTGGTCATCACCGCCATTTACAACGACCAGCAGCAGCTGATCGGCTTCTCTAAAGTGACCAGGGACCTTACTGAGAGAAAACAGGCCGAACAGGCCCTCTCAGAAAGCGAAGAACGGTACAGGCTGCTGGCCGCACAGCTGAACAAAACCGTACAGGAGCTTGCCGCAGCCAATGAAGAGCTGGAACAGTTCAATTCCATTGTCTCACACGACCTGCAGGAACCCTTACGCACCACCTATAGCTACCTCTTGCTGATCCAGCAACATATGCAAGCCGCAGCAGGCTCTCCCGACACCCTGCACTACATACAACGGGCGATACACTCCAGTATCCGGATGCGCGAACTGATCATCAGCCTCTTAAATTATGCGATCCTGACCACCGAAGAGCGGGTCTTTTCGCTGGTGTCCACTACTGAAATAGTAGGCGAAACCCTGCTGAACCTGAAACAAAGCATAGAAGAAACCGGGGCAGATATCAAGGTCACACTGAACGTCCCCTTTGTAAAAGGCAATAAATTGCGACTGGTACAGGTACTGCAAAACCTGCTGGGAAACGCTCTGAAATTCAAAGGCGAGAGAAGCCCCAAAGTGGTGATCCAATGCAGGGAAGAAGCCGGATACTATCGATTCTCCGTCAGGGATAACGGCATCGGGATCTCCGCAGAGCACGTGCCCAAAGTATTCGAAGTGTTCAAACGCCTGCATACCGGCAACCAATACCCCGGCAACGGCATTGGATTGTCTATCTCCAAAAAAATAGTGGAAAATCATGGCGGTAAAATATGGCTGGAGTCCTCCCTTGGCAGAGGTTCTATTTTTTACTTCACCATTGATAAAAACCTGCCCGTTAAATAGTTATTTTTGCATACATGAAGAAATTAAATATCATGCTGGTGGAAAATGACGAAGACGAGCAACTCTTCATGAAAGAAGGGTTCCTGGCCACCAATCTTTACAATATCATTGCCGTAGCCAGCAGCGGCGATGAAGCCTATAATGTCATCACCGGCCAACAATATCCGTTGCCTGATCTGATCATCAGCGATCTGAACATGCCCGGCAAAACCGGACTGGATCTGCTGCAGGACATAAAGAAAGACCCGAGACTATTACACATTCCCGTTATCATCATTTCCACATCTTTTACTTCTACCATTATCAATAAATGCATGTCATCCGGCGCACACGCTTTTCATACCAAACCACACAGCTTTGTGGAATATGATAAGTTTGCGGAAAAAATATACCAGGACTGGCAGGCGGTATAGAAAACCTTGCTAATGACCATTGATCTTCTCCAGGTACTGATTGCCCTGCTGGCCGGCATTGCCGCCATTATCCTGCTAACGGCTAAATACCGTGTACACGCGTTCTTTGCGCTCTTCCTGGCCTGCTTTATCACTGGTCTCTGCGCACAGCTGTCCATAGCAGCTATCATTACCGCTGTCAAAGAAGGCTTCGGGAATATCATGCGCTCACTCGGTTTTATCATTGTACTGGGCACCACCCTGGGGGTATTACTGGAGCACACAGGCAGCACCCGGGTAATGGCCGCCTCCATCCTGAAAGTGGTAGGAGAACGCTATGCCGCCATCGCCATGAGCATTACCGGCTTTATCGTCGGACTGCCCATTTTTTGCGACTCCGGCTACATTGTACTGAGCGGATTAAATCAGTCCCTCGCCAGGCGTACCGGCATTTCAGTGGTGATCATGTCTGTATCCCTGGCCACCGGCCTCTATTCCGTACACTGCCTGATTCCCCCGCATCCGGGCGCAACAGCCGCCGCAGGGGTGATTGGAGCTGATTTCGGGAAACTGATCCTGATGGGCATCCTGGTGGCAATTCCCGCCGCCATAGCAGGTGGCTGCTGGGCCCACTATGCGGGTAAAAAAATCCCCATCGCGGTAGAAGAGCAGGCCCACACCGTTGCGGACGGTCCTACCCCTCCTGTATGGGTGGCTTTTATGCCAGTGATAGTGCCTATTATATTGATCGCCATCGGCGCCTTCACTAATATCGAAACTGCCGCTGGCAGCGCTATGCGCATTTTTCATATCCTGGGAGATCCGATAGTGGCATTATCTATCGGCGTGCTCTTAGCTTTTGCGGGTAGCCGGCAATGGAACCGGAAAACGACCAGCGCCCTCTTAACAGAATCGGCAGAAAAAGCTGGCGGTATATTGGTGATCATTGGCGCAGGCGGCGCCTTCGGGGCCGTACTGGCCGCCACGAAGATAGGACAACATGTAAGCGCGGCAGTACCCCTGGCCAGCTTCGGGATCGTATTTCCCTTCCTGCTGACCGCCCTGCTGAAAACAGCACAGGGCTCTTCTACAGTGGCTATTATTACGGCGGCTTCTATTATCCAGCCGCTGCTACCGGCCCTGGGACTGGACAGCAGCATGGGCAGATTATTATGTATACTGGCCCTGGGCGGAGGATCGATGACCATCTCTCATGCCAACGACGCCTATTTCTGGGTGATCAGCAAATTCTCCGGACTCGAAATGCGGACCATGCTCAAAGTGTATTCAGTGGCTACCCTTTGGATGGGACTGGTATCACTGGCCACCGTTTATATTTTATCACTGTTCCTGCTGTAGCTTATAAATAACACCGTCTTTCATCACAAACTTTACCTGCTCCAGCGCTTTGATATCGCGGCTGGGATCTCCGGGAACGGCAATCATATCGGCCAGGGCGCCTTTGCTGATAATGCCGATCTTGTCCGTCCATCCCAGTATAGCGGCATTACCACTGGTGGCCGCCTGTAAGACAGCTAATACGGGCATACCATATTCCACCATCTTTTCCAGCTCCAGGTAATTTTTGCCGTGTGGAAAAACGCCCACATCGCCACCGGCGCAAATGGTGACACCGGCATCCAGCGCTGCACGGAAACTTTTATGTTTTTGCACAACACGCTCGGGTGCAGGGTCTGTGCCCGGACGCCAGCCCTTGTAGCTAGCATTCGCCTCCACCGCCATTATGGTAGGGCATAACGCAATACCTTTTTCCTTCATCATCCGGAAGATCTCCGGAGTACCGCCGTCTCCATGTTCAATGGTGTGCACGCCAGCCTGAATGGCCCGCCGCATTCCTTCTGCCGTACCTGCATGCGCTACCACATAGCGTCCGCTGGAAGCGGCTGTTTCTACGGCGGCCTGCAGCTCTTCTACAGAGAAGGTGGGCGCTGCCGTTTCGTTCAATCCCCAACGGTAGTCGGCATATACTTTTACCAGGTCGGCCCCCTTCCCTATCTGGGTACGTACTTCGCGGATCATGCCTTCTTTTCCATCTGCTTCGGCGGCGCCTTTGGGCAGTTCGAAATCAGCTATTTCATCTTTGACGCCGTAAGAGCCCGTAGCCACAATAGCACGGGTGGCGATCAGCAAACGCGGACCGGGAACAACGCCCTTGGCAATGCTTTGCTGCAGCCCTACATCGTCATACCCAGCGCCTTCTGTGCCCAGGTCGCGCAGGGTGGTGAAACCCGCCATCAGGGTGGCTTCTGCATGCCGGGCGGCACGGATGGCCCTTTCGGCACGGGATTCTGTGAGCAGCTGGTCTTTCCAGCTCACCTCATTATAGGCGTGCAGAAAAAGATGGCCGTGGCCTTCAATGAGGCCAGGCAACAACGTTTGCCCGGGAAGCTGGATGCTACGCACCTGCGCAGGTACCGTAAACGAGCCCGCAGGACCAGCGGCCGCAATGAGATTTCCCCTGACCAATACCTGCCAGTTCTTTTGCAGGGCATGGCCGTCAAATACCTGGGCAGGCTGCAGCAGCACGTAGCCCGTATCCGGGGCAACCAGGGCCTGTGCCCGGGCGTCCCAGGCAAAAAAGCAACAGAACAGAAAAATAGTGATCCGCATACTATTGTTTGTTAACAAGATACATCAGCACTGCTTTCTTATTAGAAAATTATTTTCTACCTTTTCAAAATATTGACCCGTTATATTCGTCTACTGTAGAAGTACCCTCATCACCTGATAAATCACTATGGAAAAGGCCAACAAATCGAACCATGCACCCGGCAATAAGCCTCCTAAACTGTCCTCGCTCATCAAACCCTACCGAAGGCAGATACTGTTGCTTGTGCTGCTGGCCCTCGTCAGCAACGGGTTGAACCTGGTACTGCCCAAGATCATTGCCCACAGCATTGATGCATACGGCAGAGGAGAGTTACAGTTTCAGCCGGTGATCCTCTATTTCTCCGGCGCCGCGCTGCTCATTTTTATTTTCACTTACCTGCAGAATATCGTGCAGGCATTCGCATCTGAACGGGTGGCTAAAGACCTGCGCACCAAACTGGCAGATAAGATCTCCCAGCAAAGCTACGCGGGCATACAGGAAGCCAATCCCTCCAGGCTGCTTACCAATCTTACAGGTGATGTGGATACGATCAAGCTCTTTGTAGCACAGGCCATCTCCTCTATCGCTGCCTCGATGATCCTGATCGTGGGCGCCAGCATACTGCTGTTCACTGTTAAATGGCAGCTGGCGCTGGCTGTAATGGCGATCATCCCCCTGATAGGCGGCACCTTCTTCCTGGTGCTCGGCAAAATGAAAATGTGGTTTGGAAAGATCCGCGAGGTGATAGACTGGCTCAACAAGGTGATCACCGAAAGCATCCTGGGCGCCGCCCTGATCCGCGTGCTGAATGCGCAGCAGATGGAATACGAGAAATTTGTGACGGCCAATACACAAGCCAGGGACATCGGTCTTACCATGATACGGCTGTACGCCATGCTGCTGCCTGTCATCATGCTGATCGCCAATATGGCGGTGGTAACCATCCTCGCATTGGGCGGACATTATGTGATCAATGGCAGCATGACCCTGGGCGATCTCGCTGCTTTTAACGCTTACCTGACCATACTGATCTTCCCCGTGATACTGATAGGTGTGATGAGTAACGTGATCGCACAATCCAGCGCGGCTTATGCAAGAGTAGAAAAAGTTTTGTCCATGCCAGAACCCGCAGAGGAAGGCACCATAGAAGGGGCCCTGCGCGGAGATATTGAAGTGCGGGACGTGAGCCTGCAATTTGACGGCAAGCCGGTGCTGAAAAATATATCCTTCTCCGTTAAAGCAGGATCAAGGACCGCCATCATCGGTCCTACCGCTGCAGGTAAAACACAGCTGCTGAATTTACTCACGCATCTGGGTAAACCCAACAGCGGCAGCATTCTGTATGACGGCCGCGATATTGCCGCCTATAAACGGCATACCCTGCATAGCCAGGTGGGCATTGTTTTCCAGGACAGCATCATCTTCAACATGAGCCTGCGGGAGAATATCGCCTTTAATGACGAGGTAACAGAAGATGCCATGAACCGTGCGATCACCACCGCTGCATTGTCTGATTTCGTGAGCTCCCTGCCAGAGCAGCTGGACACCGTTGTTTCTGAACGTGGCACCAGCCTTTCCGGCGGACAAAAGCAGCGTATCATGCTGGCCCGCGCACTGGCCATTGAACCGAAAGTATTACTGCTGGATGATTTCACCGCCCGGGTAGATAATCAGACAGAGCAACAGATACTGGATAACCTGTCGCGCTACTATCCTGAGCTGACACTGGTTTCGGTTACACAGAAGATCGCCTCTATTGAACAATATGACCAGATCATCCTCCTGATGGAAGGAGAGATCATTGCAACAGGTACCCACCAGGAGCTGATGCAAACCTGCCCGGAATATGTACAGATCTTTCAATCACAACGCAGCACCAGTCACTATGAATTACAATCTAAATAATACTGCCAACCCAACTCAGAAAACCAGTACCTGGGCTGCGCTGAAGAAACTGCTGCAGTTCCTGGCAGCAGAACAGAAAACCCTGGTGATGGCTTTCATCACCATCCTGATCAGCTCAGGGTTGAACCTGACAGGTCCGGTGATCACCGCTTATACCATCGACCATTTTATACAGGATCATCAATATAACAAGGTATTACTGGCCTGCGGCGCGCTGCTGCTGATCTATTTTACCGCCTTCGGCGCCAATTACCTGCAGGCAAGGCTGATGGGCAACATCGGGCAAAGAATGCTGTTCAACCTCCGCAATGCGGTATTCGGCAAACTGACGGAACTACCCGTGGCATTCTTTAACCAGAACAAAGCAGGCGACCTGATCTCCCGGATCAATAACGATACGGAAAAAGTGAACCAGTTCTTCTCGCAATACCTGATGCAGTTTGTCAGCAATATCTTTATGATGACAGGCGCCGGGATCTTTTTGCTTACCCTGCATCCCAACCTGGGCGCAGCAGCCCTGGGACCTGCGCTACTGCTGTTCATCTTTACCCGGGCCATTTCTCCCTGGGTACGGCGCAAGAACGCCGCCAACATGAAGAGCACCGGCAACATGAGCGCGGAGATCCAGGAAAGCCTGAACAACTTTAAAGTGATCCTGGCTTTTAACCGCCGTGACTATTTCAGGAAACGTTTCGATGAAGTGAACCGCCAGAACTATGCTACCGCTACCGCAGCAGGCATCGCTAACAGCACATTTATGCCCGTATTCGGCTTCTGCTCCCAACTGGCGCAGCTGATCGTACTTACCTTCGGCATTTACCTGATAGCAGGTGGTCACCTTACCATCGGTGTGCTGATCAGTTACCTGGCTTATGTGAACAGCTTCTATACACCGATACGCCAGCTCTCTGTGCTCTGGGCCAACTTCCAGGTAGCATTAGCGGGTTGGGACAGGATCTCGCAGATACTGACCCTGCAGTCAGACCTGCCGGTGATTCCCGCTACAGGCAATGGTAATGGAACAGACTCTGTGATGGAATTCAGGCAGGTGCAGTTCCGTTATCCGGACAGCAAACCGGTATTGCATAATGTAAATTTCAACCTGGAACGTGGCAAGACCTATGCACTGGTAGGCCCTACCGGTGGGGGTAAAACGACGACAGCATCCCTGATCGCGAGGTTATATGATCCTACTGAAGGAGAGGTATTGCTGGAAGGCCGCGACATCCGCTCTTATGATGCGGCGGAACGCAGCAGCAAGATCGGCTTCATTCTGCAGGAGCCTTTCCTCTTTACTGGTACGGTAAAGGATAATATTCTCTATGGTAATTCACAGTATGCGGACTATAGCAATGAACAATTGCTGACAGTGATCCGTGAAGCCAAGCTGGAAAGCCTGCTGGCCAGGTTTGAACAGGGGCTGGAAACAAAAGTGCTAACTACCGGAGATTCTGTGAGCCTGGGACAGAAACAGCTGATCGCCTTTATCAGGGCGGTGTTACGCCGTCCGAAATTGCTGATACTGGATGAGGCGACTGCTAATATTGATACCATTACAGAACAGCTGCTGGAAAAGATCTTGCAACAGCTGCCAGAAGATACTACAAGAGTGATCATCGCCCACAGGCTTAACACTATTGAGAATGCGGACGAGATCTATTTTGTGAATGCTGGTGAAGTGATCAGGGCAGGTTCATTGGAGCATGCGGTGAATATGCTGCTGCATGAGAAGCGGGCGAGTTAAGCAAGGTATACATTTGAACACAGGTAACTTTTCCGTTACCTGTGTTCAAAATATTTTTTATCAAGGCGTCATCCACACCAGCTTCACTCCTTTATCGCGGCCTTCTTTTTCCAGCTTCAGCGTTACATACACATTGTTCTCTCTATCATAATCGGAAATCGCAAACAGGCCTAAGTTGTGATCCCTCTTTCTTTCTTCTTTTCCAAACACAAAATTCCTTGCCGGCATTACATCGGCGCCTGAAAGCGTATAGTAATAACCGTCGCATTCACCAACACCTTTAATAGTAGTGATCTTGCCTTTCTGCACCCGCTCTGCATTTTCTTCCACATCATTGAACAGGATGTACATTTTATCTTTTCCGTTCAGGTAAGCAAAAGATTTAAACTGGTTGCCAAAATCCATTTGCTGTGCAGATCCTTCCCTGTCGGAATGGTACAAAGGCACCAAAGCAGTATTGAACAGGTAGTGGTTTTTAGGAATGAAATAGCAGCTGGTTTCCTTTGCGTTCGCATCGTAGGTGGACACCGCTATATTTCCCAGTTCAGTGCTGGTACGTGAGGAGCTGGGACCAAAGCTAACGCCGGTGCTGCCCATCAGCGGTGCGCTGGTCACGGTAGTGACAGACAGTTCTTCAAATACGACCGAGAAAGTGCCATCGTTATTAATGAACAGGTTCTGTGGCAGGCCGGTGAAGTCTGATTTTCTGCCAAACAGCTCTATGCTTTTATCACTTGCCTTTTGCGGAAACAGCTGTGTAGCCTTATCCATTTTCCGGGTGGCAGGATCTACCGTCAGCATGTAACAGATCCGGTCTGATTTCTTTTCAGGGCCTTTCACTACAGCCAGCAATACCACTTTCTTTGTAAGCGGGTTATAGCGGGTGATACCGTTCGTAACTTGCAGGTCTTTTGAAAATTTCAGCTCGTCCAGGGTCATGCTGGTCTGTCCTTTTTCCAGGGTAGACAGTACCAGCTCGCTTTCTTTTCCACCGCTGGCCCGGGTGTTATAAGCGCTGGCCAGCACACATACTTTTTCGCTGCCCAGTACCGCCATATCGATGTACTGCAGGTACTTGTATTTGTTATCAGGAGAGGCATAGTAAGAGCGGCTGATCTCCTGGTGGTTTGCGCCGTATAATACTACTTCGATACGCTTGTTGCGGTCTGATTCAAAACTGTTCAGCATCGCTACGGCATAGTTATCGGAGTTGGGGTCTTTCCGTATATAGAAATCAGGCATGGGCACACCGCCAAACATCATGGCGTAGCCTGATCCCATATTGAGTTTCTTCAATTCGGCGATCTTCTCCTCCTTCTTTTTTGATCCTGTGTTGCCATCAATAATAACGCGGTACAATACCGGCGCTTTGGAGTCTATTTCGCTGATCAGTAACACGGCGTCTCCATTGATCTCGAAGATACCATCAACACTGCCCATTTTCAGCTTGCCATATTCAGGCGTGATATGCTTCATCGCCTTTTGTTTGTGCTTGGCATCGTAGATCTTCACATCAATACCATCCTTAACGGCAATGTGAACGAAAAGCGTACTTCCGTTCTTTAGCTGCAGTATGCGGGCAAAGCCCTTTTCCGGTTCGTCGAAAACAGGGCCTTCAGCAATGACCTTAAACTGTGCGTGGGTAAGGGTCTGCACGAATAACAGCAGGACCAGGAAAACAATTTGTCTCATGTGAGTATAGGGATTTGCGTACAAAATAAGGGACAAATATATTAAATTTTGTATAATATATGTAAGCCGGCACATTTCCAAATCCGGTAAAATACCCCTAAATTTGGAAAAAGCCCCCTATTTAGCCGGCAATGCGAAAGTCAACTGCAAAAAAGGAACTTGATTTCCGTAGCGTGTTCGAGGCCAGCCCCGCATTACACCTCTTACTGACCAGCGACCTCACAATTGTGGCGGTTACGGAAGCCTACCTTAATGCCACCATGACCAAACGGGAGCAGATCATCGACAAAAACCTGTTCGACATCTTCCCCGATAACCCGGATGATGCCACGGCTACAGGCGTACGTAACCTGCACGCCTCTCTTATCCGCGTGCTGGAACAGAAGCGGCCAGATACCATGCCCCTGCAGAAATACGATGTGCCACGCCCTGAATCTAAAGGCGGCGGCTTCGAAGAAAAATACTGGAGCCCCCTGAATACGCCCGTGCTGGATGCCAATGGATCCGTAAAATATATCATTCACCAGGTGGAAGACGTCACCGCCTTTGTATTACAGGAAAAGAAACGTGCCGCTCAGGCCGAGCTGTTCGACCCGCTGCAAACTGCCGAAATAAAACAGCTGAAGTATTTTCTTGAAAACGAAGAACGCTTCCGCATCCTGGTAGAAAATGTAAAAGACTACTCTATTTACATGCTGGACCCCCAGGGCCGTATCATGACCTGGAACAAAGGAGCCGAAAGGATGACGGGCTATACCTCACAGGAAGTACTGGGGCTTGAGAACAAGATCTTTTATACCTGGGAAGATGTACAAAAAGGATTGCCGGAGATAGATCTCCGCATGGTCTACGAGCATGGCCAGCATGAAGTAGAAGGATGGGGTGTGCGGAAAGACGAATCTGAATTCTGGTGCATTGTGGTGCTGACCGCCCTCTACGACGATGATGGCAAGCTGCGGGGATACGCCAAATTCTGCCAGGACATTACCAACCGCAAAAAAGCGGAAGACGACATCCGCTCAGCGTTGCAGAAAGAGAAAGAGCTGGGAGAGATCAAGTCCCGCTTCATCTCCCTCGCCTCTCATGAGTTCCGCACCCCGCTGGGCGCTATTCTTTCCTCTGCCTTCCTGCTGGAAAAATACCAGGAAGAGCATCCCGATGAGCGTACCCTCAAACATCTCGAACGCATTAAATCCAACGTCAATAACCTGATCCAGATACTGAACGACTTCCTCTCCCTGAGCAAGCTGGAAGAAGGAAAGGTAGACTGCGTGCTTGAACAGCTGGATCTGCTGCCATTCTCTGAAGAGATCGTTCAGAACCTGCAGGAAAGCGCTAAAAAAGGACAGACCATCCAGCTGGAAGTAAACGGCAAACCTGAAACAGTGTATACAGATGGCAAAATGCTGAAGAATGTGCTGAACAACCTGTTATCCAACGCCATTAAATACTCCGGTGAGGATAGTAAAATAGACTTCGGCATACATTACCTCGGAGATCGCGTTACCCTGGTCGTACAAGATCACGGCATCGGCATACCGGAAAAAGACCAGGAACACCTGTTCGAAAGGTTTTACCGGGCCTCCAATACCGCCCACACCTCCGGCACCGGCCTGGGCCTCAGCATTGTCAAAAACTACCTGGCCCTTATGAATGGCGAGCTGGAATTCTACAGCCGGGTAAATGAAGGCACCACCTTCATGGTGCACCTCCCAAAATTGCAATAACACCCCACCTTACTCATTCATTTTGAGTACGTTTTACATACTTAAATTTTTCCCTTTTGCTACTGACATAAGGCTGTCACCAGCCGGTTGTTATTTTGTACCAGAGAAAAGAAGCAGTATATGACAACGAATATGCAAACAAAGAAACCAGAGCTGATATTATGGTGCGGCGGCGATGAACCGGGCTCATGGACGGTGGAAAAAACTGAGATGGAGGATGAGATCCAGGAAGAAGGCGGTCTTACCCAGGATGACCTGATAGACGTACTTTCATTGTACCTGTTTTAAACCTGCTACAGATGCTGACCTCTCCTGAATTCGGCCGGCGTAAAACCGGTGTTCTTCTTGAAGAACTGGTTGAAATTGGGCTGCTCGGAAAAGCCTACGCTGTAGGCCACATCCTGCAGGGACCAATCCGTTTGACGCAGCAGGATCTTGCTGGCTTCCAGCAAACGGTTACGGATATGCGTACTTACATTCTGCCCGGTATGCTTTTTCAGCAAGGCATTCAGATGATTAGGATGAAGGGAAAGACTGGCCGCAAATTCTTTGGCCGTTTTTATACGAATAGGAGAAGTATAGTTGATATGAGTGGTTTCCTCTTCCAGCAGCTGGAAAAACTCATGTACATGTTTGAACTCATCAGAGACGCTGTCCGGCTCAGGGAAATGAGCTACCCTGGCGCTGGCTACCATCAACAATTGCAGGTAAGCCTGCATCGCATCATCCCGGAGCTGGTTACCCGATAGCTCCTCTTCGTGCATATGAGCAAAAAGATCTGTCATCTGCCCTACCTCCGCCGCTCCCAAACGGATCACGCTTTTTTTCTTCTCTGTAAATAAGCCGTATTTATCTATCGTAGCTTTTAACTGCGGATGTTCGTTGATGAAATTCTTTTTAAAGAGACAGTAATAACCGCCGGAAACATCGCTGAGGTTCTTCCAGGAGATAATGTCGTTAGGATGAATGAACAGGATGGTAGGCTCTTCGATGTAGTAAGTGTTCAGGCCCATGGTAAACACCCCTACCCCCTTGGTTACCAGCAGCACTTTATAGAACTCCCGGCGGTTGGGGGACAAATAATTACGACACTCGTGATGTTCCCGGTTGAATACCCTGATGGTCCAGTCTTCTACATTATCACGCAAAACAGGTATTAAATCGGGAAGATCACGGAGTGTATCGATTGTTTTTATATCTAAAGTAGTAGCGCCCATGTTGCTCAAGTTATGCAACAAAGATAGGTAATCAGAACAGGTACTTTTTCAACTCAGCTGCTGCATGAACAAACAGCGAACGCACAGTAGGCAGCTCTGCCAGGCCATTCAGCAGGCCAAAGTCGTGGATCATACCATTGTAACGGATGGTGGTTGCTTTCACCCCGGCTTCGTCCAGTTTGTGGCCGTATGCCTCGCCTTCATCACGGAGTATATCGTTCTCTGCTACCTGGATCAGTGCAGGGGGCAGGCCTTTTAACTGATCTGTAGTGGCTTGCAGCGGTGAGTGGAAGATCTCTTTACGCTGCGCCGCATCGGTAGTATACTGGTCAAACATCCACTTCATCAGAGAGGCAGTTAAGAAACGGTCTTCTCCGAATTGTTTCCATGATTCGCGTTCCGGGTTATAGTCTGTCACCGGCCACATCATTATCTGCAGTTTGATCTCCGGGCCGCCTTTGGCTTTTGCCATCAGGGTAGTGGCTGCCGTCATGTTACCGCCCACGCTGTTACCTACTACTGCCAGTCTTTTTCCATCTACATTGATCTCGCTGCCATGTTCTGCCACCCATTTGGTAGCGGCATATATTTCATTGATGGCCTGGGGATACCGTGCTTCCGGGGAAGGCGTATAGTTCACGAATACGGCTGCTGCGCCGGACAACACTACCAGGTCTCTTACCATGCGTTTGTGAGTGGGATAATCGCCCAGGATCCAGCCGCCGCCGTGTATAAAGATGAATACAGGCAATGTGCCGGTAGCGCCTGCAGGGCGTACAATATTGAGCTTAACGGTGTAACCGTCTGCAGTGATGGTCTTTTCTGATTCTTCAATGCCGGAGAGGTCAACTTTAACGGAAGCCTGTGCGCCTACCAATACGTTGCGGGCGTCTTCTTTGGACAGACTTTCTACAGGTGCGCCGCCGGTATTCAACAATTTGAGGAATGCTTTAGTGCCGGAATCGATGCGGGGATCTTCTGCCCAATTTACAACAGTACTGGGTTTTAAGGTGGCTGTAGTACTCATGGTTAATAATTTTAAAGGGTGATACTTTTGTTCGAGCTGTAAAGATGCTTACTGAATTTACGCAGAACAATGTATATGTAAGGGAATTAATTGTATAAATTATCGGCCAGGATAAAGATGGGAGAGACACCGTGCAAGCATTGGCGCCTCTCCCGGTATATAATTATGCTTTAACAGTTTCCAAAGAAGGAACAGCCGGGAAATCAACCGGTATCTTAGTGGCACCAAAGAGATAGTTGGTAAAGGTCTTATCAGCAATGACGGTGATCACGTCTACCAGGTTCTCATCGGTATAACCGGCGGCATAAAAGGCATCCAGTAATGCCGCATCGGGCTTACCTTTTGTTTCTACGAAACTGATGGACAGTTTTGCCAGGATGTCGTATTTGCTATCGAAAGAAACGGCGCCGCTGCGGATCTCCAGGATCTGTTCATCGTTAAAGCCATTCAGCTTGGCGATGGCGGTGTGCGCGGCGGTACAGTACTCACAACCATTGGCCTGGCTTACTGCGAGATTGATCACTTCTTTCTCTTTTGCCTTCAGTGAGCTTTTTGCATTGGAGAGCGCCAGGTAAGTAGACAGACCATTTTCAGACAGTGCCATAGTAGCGTAAAGATTGGGCACTTTACCAAGTTTCTTGCTAAGGGTGTCGAAGATCTGCTGGTTAGCGGCTGATACGGTTTCTCTGGTGGGTACTGTGATCGTTTTCATTTTATATCGTTTTTTATTTTTTCGTTGTCGTTATTGACGATGTAAAATTGCAACGATTTCAGTCCCCTAAGAATAGACAGATTTCCCGAAGACTTGGCTTTTTTTCCCTAAGCCCTGGTTTGCCCTGTTTTTTTGAAGTCCGAAGGGCTCATGTCCGTCTGGTTCTTAAAGAAGCGGCTGAAATGGGCGGCATCTTCAAAACCCAGGTCCAGCGCTATTTCCTTGGCTGATTTGTCTGTATAATGAAACAGGCGTTTGGCTTCCAGGATCAGGCGGTCCTGGATCACCTGCAGGGGCGAGCGTTCATTGTAGAGGGCAAAAAGGTTAGACAGCGTTTTAGGTGATTTATTCAGCTGATTGGCATAGAACTGTACCTGGTGCTGTTTCTTATAGTTATCCTCTACCAGCAGGTTAAAGTGGCGGATAATATCCAGCTTCCCGTTATTCAGCTTTGTCTGGTCCACATGCTGTTTCTTTCCCAGGCGGGTGATCTTGATGATCAGCCTTACCAGCAGGGCCCTGAGCATGGTGGCCTGGATCTCGTCCGCATCTTCCAGCTCGTCCTTGAACATCTCCAGCAGCAGGGCCATTTTACGCTGGTCTGTTTCGTCCAGGCCGATGAACATTGCCCCGGAGGAGAAGATGAAGCCAACGCAGCTTACTTCCTTATCGTGGTCGATGATGCAGTAAAAATCCCGGTTGAACTGCCAGGCAGTAATGTCTGCCGGTCTTTCAAAGCGGAAAGACTGGTTGATCAGCAGTGGCAGAATGCTGTTGGCCGGGAACTGATAGCTCACTTCATCGATCACTACCTGTTGATCCGCGCCGGTATTCCAGGCAATGGTGAGGTATTTATTATGCAGGTCGCGGGTAAAGAACTGCCGGTCGAATGCAGCTTCTTTTTCTACCAGTAATAATTCGCCGCCGGTGCCCGGGTCTTTAAAAAATAGTCTCATCGTATGGTTCCTTGCTTTACAAATCTGCGATAAAAAATACAATTATATCTATTATATGTCAATTGCCGGATGTACCAATGGAAGCTAGCTTTGCTGCATCCATTAAAATAAAAGCACGCACCATGAGAAAAAGTATCTTTATTGTCATCTGCTTATTGTCCGCCTTTATCGCCCACGCACAAACAGGCCCTGTTAAAAACATTCTGCTGATCCACGGTGCTTTTGCCGATGGTTCAGGATGGGAAGGCGTGTACAAGATCTTATCTGCCAAAGGGTATAATGTGACCATTATACAAAATCCCCTCAGTTCCCTGGAAGATGATGTGGCGGCCGTAAACCGCGTGCTGGACAAGACAGAAGGCCCGGCCATACTGGTAGGCCATTCCTGGGGCGGCGCCGTGATCTCCCAGGCCGGGGTGTCTCCCAAAGTAGCCGGACTGGTATATGTGGCCGCCTTCCAGCCCGATGCCGGAGAAACTGTATTAGGCCTCGCCACATCTGTACCGCCTGCGCCCGAAAGCGGTATCCTGCCTCCTGATCCCGCTGGTTTTATCTACTACGACGCGGCTAAATACCACGGCGGTTTTGCAGCAGATCTGCCCAAGGATAAGGCGGCCTTTATGTACGCTTCCCAGGGCGCCTGGTCGGCCAAAGGCCCTACTACCCCGCTGACCGAAGCAGCCTGGAAAACAAAGCCTTCCTGGGCCATCTTGGCTACGGAAGACAAAAGCATTGTTCCCAACCTGCAGCGCACGATGTATCAACGCTCGGGGGCTAAGGTAACGGAGATAAAAGGCAGCCATGTAGTCTTTATTTCCCACCCCAAACCGGTGGCGGATGTGATAGAAGCCGCTGCAAATGGCAGTGTGGCTAAACAGTGATAATATTAGTAATATAAGGGGCTATGAGTGCCCCTTATATTATTTTATATTTATCCCTCAAAGTATCACCACGTATGAAGCTACTCTTTGCCGGTTGCGCGCTGTTGCTATGCATGACCGCCTGCCGGAACCACGTTAACGGGCCCGATTACAGCGGATGGAAAACCTATGCAGGATCTAAGGACGGGATCCGCTACTCCTCTAACGACCAGCTTAACACGGGCAATGTAAGCGGTTTACAGGTAGCCTGGACCTACAGCTCACAGGACAAAGACACCGGCAATCATTCTCAGAACCAGTGTAACCCCATCATGGTAGACGGCGTGCTGTACGGCGTTACGCCGCGGGTGAAGTTATTTGCGCTGGACGCTGCCACCGGGGCAGTAAAGTGGCTGTTTGACCCTGCCAGCCTGGAACCGGATACAGCAGCGCAAGACCCTTTCGCCTTCTTTAAAGTAAGCCGGGGTGTTATGTACTGGCAAAATGAAGAAGGAACCGATAAGCGGATCCTGTATAGCGCGGGCGCCAAATTATACGCCATTAACGCTGCTAACGGGCAGCCGGTAAAAAGCTTTGGCAGCAATGGGTATATTTTGCTGGATATTGATCTTGACAGAGATACCGCTACCTATAATAAATTTATCGCCGCTACTACTCCTGGCATCATCTATAAAGACCTCCTTATTACGGGGATGCGGGTGGCTGAATCTGCCGACGCAGCACCCGGCCATATCAGGGCTTTCGATATCAGGACCGGTAAGCGGGCCTGGATCTTCCACACCATTCCGCAACCTGGAGAAAAAGGCTATGATACCTGGGAAGATAAAGACGCCTGGAAGAAATTCGGTGGCGCTAACAGCTGGGCCGGCATGTCGCTGGATGAGCAAAGAGGTATTCTCTATGTGCCTACCGGTTCTATTGGCGGCGATTTTTACGGCGGGATACGAAAAGGGCAGAATCTCTTCGGCAATTCACTGATAGCGCTGGATGCCGCCACCGGTAAATATCTCTGGCATTACCAGTTTGTACATCACGACCTCTGGGACCGCGACCTGGCTGCCAACCCTAACCTGGTAACCATTGAGCGGGATGGTAAGAAGATAGATGCGGTGGCGCAGATCACCAAGCACGGGTACATCTTTGTATTTGACCGTACAAATGGCCAGCCGGTGTTCCCTATCAAAGAAGTACCTGTACCCGCTTCTGACCTGCCGGGAGAAAGGCCCTGGCCTACACAACCCATTCCTGAACTGCCGGAACCTTTTGCCCGGCAGCACTTTGACTCCACCCAGGTGTGGGGGCTGACGCCGGAAAAGCAAACTGCATTGATGGAAAAGTTCCGCCAGGTAAAGTATAATACCCCATTCACCCCTCCCAGCAAATCCGGCGTGTGGATCTTTCCGGGATTTGACGGTGGCGGAGAATGGGGCGGCTCCGCAGTAGATCCCGAAACCGGCATTTTATACGTGAACAGCAGTGAGCTGCCCTGGTCATTAACTATGATAGATGTGCCTGCAAAAAATGGCCATGATCTCTCTATTAAAGGCGTGGGTAAAACAGTATACGGCAAATATTGCATGTCCTGCCACGGCACGGAGCTGAAAGGCAACGGTAGCTCCTACCCTTCGCTGGTTGAATTACATAAAAAATATAAACCGGAACAGGTGCAGGATATTATTGAGCATGGCAAAAACATGATGCCTGCCTTCACACAGCTGGAGCCCAATGAAAAACAAGCGTTGCTGGCCTTCCTCATGCACCTCGAAGATAAAGAAGTTGGCAGTGGCCGGTTGGCAGTGAGCAGTGTCGAAAAGAAGAGTATACTGGACGATGTGCCTTATATGATGACGGGTTATAACCGTTTCCTGGACAGCGATGGTTATCCGGGAATAAAACCACCCTGGGGCACACTCAATGCTATTGACCTTAACAGTGGTAAGCTGTTATGGAAAGTGCCGCTGGGCGAGTACGCCGGGCTAAGTAAAAAAGGTATTCCTCCTACGGGTACCGAGAATTACGGCGGACCGCTGGTAACAAAAGGCGGACTGGTATTTATTGCCGCTACTAAAGACGAAAAGATCAGGGCCTTTGACAAAGCCAGCGGGAAAGTATTGTGGGAAGCGCCCTTACCCGCCGCCGGATATGCCACCCCTGCCACATATATGGTAAACGGCAGGCAGTATGTAGTGATCGCATGCGGAGGTGGAAAGATCGGCAGTAAGTCTGGCGACAGCTATGTAGCATTTGCATTACCGAAGAAGTGATCATGACTCCTCCCTCCCGAACAACTTACGCAATTCCGGCTTGGCCCTTTCCAGCACCTTATGCTGGCGGGCCGACAGGTTATCACCTGCCCTGTTGATATAGAAGGTCAGCATAGACATGGCGGAACGATAAGGACTGGATTTTCTGCGGTGGCTATGTTCTGCGGATGATTTCAATGAAGCGGCGATTTGCTTAGGATCAGTAGATTTGAAAATATCTTTCTTCAGGTCCATCGCGTTGCTGGTGGCCGTTACCCTGGCAGACCATTTCCTGGTTCGCCTGGGGGATGTGCTTTTCTTTGTAGCCATATTTTTACTATTTACTAAAACCAGGAACAAAATCGTTCCAGAAAAACACAGTAACTGAGATGACCTTGTCGCTGCTGCATTTCATCATCAATATGTAGCTTTCATTATACAATATAGCTTTGAAAAGATCAGCCCGTTTTACTTTCATGTCCCAGCATTAACAGGCATATTTTTTGGCCTTCTCCTGTTGTCATGAAAGCAACTACACCTGTTATACTAACTGTCAACTGTGGGTCTTCCAGCCTGAAGTATGGGCTGTTCAGCCAGTCAGGCACACCGGAACAATTACACAGCGGCCAGATCCGTGATATCGGCAAATTGCCTGTTAAAGACATGGAAGCAGCCGTGGATCAGCTGATCGCATTGCTGAACGAGCGCTTCAGTGACTACGAGATCACCGCCATTGGCCATAGAATGGTGCAGGGCGGCCTGCAGCATATGGAACCGGAGAAAGTAACTGATCAATTACTATCGTCGCTCAGCAAACTGACCTCGCTGGCGCCGGATCATCTGCCGGCTGAACTGGCCGCCATCCGGGCTTTTGCGCAGGTATTTCCGCAGGCCACGCAGATCGTTTGTTTTGATACGGCATTTCACCAGCACATGCCTTTTGCAGCGCGTCATTATGCACTGCCGCGACGGCTCTGGGAGCAAGGCCTCCTGCGCTATGGATTTCATGGCCTGTCGTACGAGTATATTATGCAACAGCTGCAGCAAACAGCGCCGGAAACGGTTAATGGGAGGATCATCATCGCCCACCTGGGAAACGGCGCCAGCATGGCGGCTGTGCATAAAGGCCGTAGTATAGATACTACCATGGGCTTAACACCCGCGGGCGGACTGGTAATGAGCACACGCCCCGGAGACCTTGACCCGGGCGTAATACTTTACCTGCTGAAAGAACAAAAGATGAGCACAGATGAATTGAATGAGCTGCTGAATAAACAGGCGGGCTTAAAAGCAGTATCCGGTAAAGCGTCTGACATAGAAGATCTGCTGGAAACCGCGGCTGAGCATGATCATGCCGCAGAAGCCATCGATCTTTTCTGTTACCAGGCAAGAAAGTACACCGGCGCACTGGCAGCAGCCATGGGCGGGCTGGACACTTTCATTTTTACCGGGGGCATTGGAGAACATGCTGCGGAGATCCGTCAGTGCATATGTGAAGGACTGGAATTCCTGGGTATGCATATTGATACCATACAGAATGAACAAGCTGCAGCCGTTATATCTGCCCGCGGCAGCGCCGTTATCATCCGGGTGATACCCACCAGCGAAGAACAGATGATCGCGCAACATACCCGGCAATGGCTGCAGCAGCATTAAACTAACAATTATGGCTACACTGGAAGAAGAGCAACTGCAATTAATAGATCGATACTGGCGGGCCGCCAATTACCTGGCGGCCGCACAGCTGTACCTGCAGGATAATCCTTTGCTGAGAGAACCTTTACGGCCGGAGCATATCAAGCCGCGCCTGCTGGGGCATTGGGGTACCTGTCCGGGACTGAACCTGATCTACGCGCATTTAAACCGCCTGATCACAGCAACAGACGCCAATATCCTGTTCATCTGCGGCCCGGGGCATGGTGCGCCTGCCGTACTGGCCAACAGTTACCTGGAAGGTACTTTCTCAGAAACCTATCCTGCTGTTACGCCTGATGAAAAAGGTATGCGCCTGTTCTTCCGGCAGTTCTCCTCTCCCGGTGGTATACCCAGTCACGTTAGTCCGCATACGCCCGGTTCCATGCATGAAGGCGGTGAGCTGGGCTATGCATTGGCACATGCCTTCGGCGCTGTGTTCGATAATCCCGGATTGATAGCCGCCTGTGTGGTAGGCGATGGCGAAGCGGAGACCGGGCCGCTCTCCGGCAGCTGGAAATCCATCAAATTTCTGAACCCTGCCAGAGACGGGGCCGTGCTGCCTATCGTACACCTGAACGGTTATAAGATCTCCGGGCCTACCGTAATGGCGCGCATGACGGATGATGCGCTGGCCTCCCTGTTTCGCGGACATGGATACGAGCCCATATTTGTAACAGGTAATGAGCCCATGCTGGTGCATGCCCTGATGGCGCATGCTTTGGATAAAGCATATACCGCTATCAGCGACATACAATCGCTTACCAGGAAGGAGGCCACCGCAGTCCATACCTGGCTGCCCTGGCCCGTGATCATCCTGCGCACCCCCAAAGGCTGGACCTGCCCCAAAGAGTGGGAAGGAAAACCGCTGGAAGGCAGTTTCCGCGCGCACCAGGTACCGATCATGCATGTAAAGGAAAACCCGGAAGCGCTGGCATTGCTGGAGCAGTGGCTGCACAGCTATCATGCAGAAGAACTGTTTGACAAAGAGGGACGACTGATACCCGAACTGAGAGCCCTTGCTCCTCACGGACAGCGGCGTATGAGCGCCAACCAGCATACCAATGGCGGCTTGCTGCTGCGGGACCTTCAATTGCCCGATTACAGGGAGTATGCGGTACCCATTGAAACACCGGGTGTAACTGTGGCAGAGAGCACTTCTCAGCTGGGAAAATTTCTGCGGGATATATTTACGCTGAATGAGGCGGAGCAGAACTTCCGTTTGTTTTGTCCGGATGAAACACATTCCAACCGTCTGCAGGCGGTGTTTGATGTGACCAAGCGCTGTTTCATCGAACCCGTATTAGGTACGGATGAAGATCTGTCGCCCAACGGCCGCGTAATGGAAGTGCTCAGCGAGCATCTTTGCCAGGGCTGGCTGGAAGGCTACCTGCTCACAGGCAGGCATGGCATCTTTCCCTGCTATGAAGCCTTTATTACGATCATCGACTCCATGTTCAACCAGCACGCCAAATGGCTGAAGATGTGCCGGGAACTACCCTGGCGGAGGGAGCTCGCATCGCTTAACTACCTGCTTACCTCGCACAGCTGGCGGCAGGACCATAATGGCTACAGTCACCAGGGGCCTGGTTTTATTGATACGGTGGCTAATAAAAAAAGCTCCGTGGTCCGGATCTATCTGCCGCCGGATGCTAACTGCCTTTTATCCGTGATGGATCACTGTTTCCGTACCCGTAACTATGTAAACGTGATAGTAGCCGGTAAACAACCCGAACTGCAATGGCTGGATATTAAAAGCGCAGAAGCCCATTGCGCACAGGGCGCTTCCGTATGGGAATGGGCGGGTAACGATCAGGGCCATACGACCGATGTAGTATTGGCTTGCGCGGGAGATGTACCTACACTGGAAACCGTAGCTGCTGCCTGGCTCTTACGTAAACACCTGCCACAATTGAAAGTAAGGGTAGTAAATATCGTCAGCCTCCTGTCATTATCTCCTAAGGCCTATCACCCGCATGGCTTAGAGGATACACTCTTTACTCAGCTTTTTACAGATGAAGCGCCTGTTATTTTCGCCTTTCATGGCTATGTGCGCATTATTCACGACCTTGTACACGGACGACCTGAGCCTACCCGTTTTCATGTGCGGGGCTTTATGGAAGAAGGTAGTACCACCACTCCATTTGATATGGTGGTGCTGAACAACATCAGCCGCTATCAGCTGGCGCTGGAAGCCATCCGTCGCGTAGAGCGGATCCAGGAACTGGCCACACCTGCAGTACAGTACTTTGAATCACAATTAAAAAAACATCCTGCCTATATCAGGGAGCACCTGGAAGATATGCCTGAAGTAAAACACTGGAAGTGGGAATAAAACGCAGTACTTTTGCGTATGCATCCCCATAAAAAGATCACCAGGCCTTTATTACTTGTTTCCAGTCTTCTCTTATCCTGCGTGCTGTTTGCCCAGGACAGCAAATATGCCGGCCGTTATAACGGCTCTCGCCATGAACTGGCGCAGGAAATGATCCTGCTGCCCGACCACCGTTTCATCTACAGCTCTTCTTACGGCGCGTCTGACGAGCTGCTGAGAGGCAAATGGGAAGTGCGGAACGATACCCTGCTGATACAGGAAGAGCAGCTGAACAGGCCACCTTTTGCCGTATACGGCCGATATAATGATACCATCAGCCAGGGCCGCCAGTTCACTTTTAACGACTATTCACAGAACGTGGAGATCGTTTTCGGTTTTGACAGCGGAACGGCGGTAGACAGTTTCCGCAGGCTGTTTAGTCCCGGCCAGACCACTTTCTCGCACCGGGAAAACCTGCGGGTGATCAGCAAACCAGTGCAGGTATTTTCACTGGCCATGCCATCTGTAAAAGTGCTTTCATCCTCTCTATATGACATCTACGATTTCGCTCCCTCCAATATGAACGAGCTGCGGTTGTTCTATGTAGCGCCACGGATAAGGGATTCCGTTCCTATCCGCGCAGTGCTGCAGAACGATTCACTTTGCTTCGTTACCGCAGAAGGAGGTCTGAAGCCTTTCGGTATACGGGAGCCTTTAGCTCCTTCCCTCCGGGAGTATGACGAAGTATTCAGCCAGCGCGATGTGATGGTGCCTGATTCCATCCGCATGAGCGGCGATATGTATTACCTGCTGAAACCCGCTGCCTCCAGGACTGCGGAAGTCCATATCAGCAATGCACGCCCTCATTTTGCCCGTGACGAAGCAGCCGAAGCCGAAATAGATGCCGCAGCGGCGCCTACGGTGCCGGTGGTGGATGTAGTAGCTCCTCCTCCCCCGCCGGCGCTACCAAAGAAGAAGAAAAAACAATAGCACAATGGCTGAATATTGCAGGTTTTGAGCATTGTTTGAATTATGCAATTATACGTTTGAAAGCTGCAACAGCGGAACCATGCGGCTGCTCTAATTTTGTTGCTACAAAACACACAAATTATGAGCACCAAAAAAACATGGTTTATAACAGGCGCATCAAAAGGTTTAGGCCTTTCCCTCGTAAAACAGTTACTGAGCCTGGGCCACCAGGTAGCGGCTACCTCCAGGAGCCTGGATGACCTCAACAGTGCAGTAGGCGAAAACAACACCAACTTCCTCGCATTAACTGCCGACCTGAAAACGGAAGCCAGCGTAAACAAAGCAGTGAATGCTGCTATCGCCCGCTTCGGAAAATTAGATGTAGTAGTGAACAATGCCGGTTACGGGCAGGCAGGCAGCCTGGAAGAGCTGAGTGACAAGGAATCAAGGGATAACTTTGACATCAATGTATTCGGCGCTTTGAATGTCATCCGCAGCGTAATGCCGCACTTAAGAAAACAAGGCTCCGGGCATATCCTCAACATCTCTTCTATTGCCGGTTTTATTGGCACTTTCCCCGGCTTTGGTATTTACTGCGCTACCAAATTCGCGCTGAATGGACTTACTGAATCGCTGGCTACAGAAGTAAAGCCTTTCGGCGTACATGTTACGCTGGTACAACCGGGCTACTTCAGAACGTCTTTCCTCACAACAGATTCCCTGCGGGTACCTGCCAATGAGATAGCTGAATATAAAGAAGTAAGGGATGTACAGACCCTCCATCAGAATGAGATCAACGGCAACCAGCCCGGCGATCCTGAAAAAGCTGCTGCGGTGATGATCAAAATAGCGAATGATCAAAATCCTCCGCTGCACTTGTTCCTCGGTGAAGATGCTTACAACCTGGCATATGCAAAAATCGATGCGGTAAAAAGCGAGCTGGAAGCATGGAAAGCAGACACCATCTCCACTGCGTTTGAGGGCAGCGTTGTGGCACAGTAATACATTTTGATCCATATATATCAGAACAGTTCATCTTATGGTGGGCTGTTCTTTTATTGTTAGTCCCTGCCAATGCAGAAATTACCATCTTCATTCAACTGTACAAATTGTTGTGGAGTGACGCCCGTGTAGTGTTTAAAGTCCTTGATAAGGTGACTTTGATCGTGATAGCCGAACTGTACGATGAGATCGAACCAGTTCACTTTCGTATCGGGATGATTCTGCAGATGAGCAAGCACCTGTTTGAACCGCAGGAAGCGGACCAGCTCCTTCGGAGAATAACCAACATATTTTTGAAAGCGCAGTTGTATAGCGCGCTCTGACACCCCATACTTACCGGCGATCACCTTTACCGGATTTACCAGGGGATTATGAATATCGTCTACATGATCCAGCACCTGCCTGGTAGGCGCTCCACTTTGGGCGATGTTTAACAAGAGGTAGTCTGTGAGCGCGGCGATCCGTTTTTCCGGATCAGTGATGGCAGCCAGTAAATGCCAGAGCGCTTCCAGTTCCCGGGTATGCTGGTTTTTTAAACGGTAAAAGCCATCCAGTATAAATTGCAGCACCAGCAGATCGCTCCCTGCTTTGAGTTCGTAATTCATCATGCGGCGCAGGGGCCCTAAGATACCGATGCGGTCAATGGTATGCTCTCCTGGCGCTTCGTCACCGAAAGAAAAGATTACCGGCGCGCCAAAGTTGAAGACTACCATCATTTCCAGGCTGGGCGATAAATGGTGTAGTTGTGGCGGCATATCCGGTGGTGTAGTGAGCGCATAAAAATGGCTCAATACGCCTGCCAGGCGGGGATCAACCGGGTAACGTTTTCCAAAGTCCGCCATAGATGATTGTTTGTGGCGCTAACTTAGTAAAATTCCCTGATCATGCCCCATTAGCCTGTTCATTTTTACTATAGATCTGATTGCACTTATCTGCCATTTCATGCAGCATGGCATCCAAATCATGCACCAGTTTTTCGATATGCAGCAGGAAGGGCAGGTTGTCCGGGTTGGCCAGGTTCTCCTTGTCCAGCTGGGCGAACAATCCCAGTAAAGACGCCACGGGCATACGCAGGCGGTGAGAGCTGATAAAGGCGACATCTGTCAGCAGACGGTTCCTATCTTCCAGTTGCTGCTCAAATCTTTTCTTTTCGGTAATATTGGTCTGGATGATAATATGCTTTTCTATTTCTCCGGCTGCATTTACGATGGGTGTGATATCCATCACCACCCAATAAGGTTCTCCGGTACTGGTATAGTTCAGGATCTCCACCACACAGGGCTGACCGGTGGACAGCTTTTCGCCGATCTCGTGTTCAATTTCCGGATCAGTGCCTTCTCCATGCAGGAAAGAATGGGGCTTCAGGCCTTTGATCTCTTCCAGGGAATAGCCGCTGATGTCTTCAAAGCTTTTGTTCACCCATTCAATACAGGCATGCTCGTCTGTAATGATAACAGGGTTATGGGTCATACTGGCCACCAGGGAAAGGCGGCGGATCTCTTCATTCTTCACCATCATGTCTTCAATATCCTGCATGGCGCCGATCATACGCAGGGGCTCCTTCTTCTCGTTATAAAGGATATACCCGCGGGAGATCACGTGGCGGTACTGACCTTTCAGATCGATCAGGCGGTATTTGTTCTGCCAATGGTTCAGTCCTTCCTGTATAGCCAGGTATACACTGTCCATCACATGCTGCCTGTCTTCCGGGTGTATGCGGGAGGCCCAGAAGTCAACATCTTCTTCTTTTTTGCTGAAGCCAAAAAAGTGAACGGCATTATCGTTCCAGACCACTTTATTGTTGACCAGGTCAAAGTCCCAGATGGCATCGTTGGTGGCCATGGTGACGATATCATAACGTTCCAGTGCTTTGCGGAGGGCCAGCTCGTGCAGTTTTTCTTCTGTTATATCCCAGGCCATACAGGCTACGCCGGTGATATTGCCGTTGTGGTAAATGGGATCGAAGGAGATCTCCATATACTTCCATGTATCTTCTTCAGTTGCTGCCTCGAATGCGATCAGCTGCTTTTCGCCTTGAAGGCTTTTTTCGTAGCAGGTTTTCCAGAGCAAAGACGGCTCCTCAATACCGATAAGCAGGGCAGACCGGCCTTTGAAGATCCTGTTGGCGGCAATCACTTCCAGCTGGGTGTTCACTGCCCAGATCATGTTCTGTGAGCTGTTGATGATGGTTTTCAGCAGCTGTTCCTGTTTGTTCAGCGCTTCGCCTGCCAGGTGTGCGGCGGTCACGTCAAAGATGCTGATCACTTCTGCAGCTTCACCGCCATAGGTGATCACAAATGATTCTACCTTAACATACATCAGGCTGCCGTCTTTTTTACAATGGCGCCAGATACCGGAAGGGCTATATCCCGTTAAAGCCAGGCCTTCCCGGTTTTCACGCAGCCGGGTAATATCCTCTTTGGGACGTATATCCAGGATGGTCATTTGCAGAAATTCTTCACGGGTGTAGCCGTATAGCCCAACAGCCGCATCATTCACTTCCAGGAAGCGGAAATCTTCCTTGCTGTAGATCCACATGGGCTGTGGATTTTCCCTGAACATGCGTATATAGGCCTTTTCAGAGACATTCAGTTTATCGCGGTAGTTTTTAAGCAGTATATACAATAATACGGCAGACAGTAGTGCAAACAGGATCCCTTTGTAATGCAGCAGCCAGGTTAACAGTTGCTGATCAACGCGGCCACGAAGCAACGTGATCAGCAGATCGACAGACAGGGCCCAGATTACAGCACAGATCGCATAGATAAAAACGGTTGTCAGCGGTGACGTCGGTTTAGACATAAGCAAGCTTTCACGGATTCATACATAAGATATAGAAATCCGGGCACTAAATAAAATAATGTTTATAGATCAGACGGGTACACGTTTTACATTACTGATTAGCGGGTATGATTGCGTTTAACAATTGCCGTTTTTGCTGCCAGGCGTTTACATCTCCGTTCACGTCTATCCGTTTCCTTTTCTTTGTGACGGTAATGAGCGTACCAATCACCGCGCCACCGGCAAGGCCTACTGCAAATCCTGTGGCTGCACCGAAACTTTCGTCGAATTGGAGTTCGCCCGAGCCGCTGTCCCCGGTCGATATCACACCGATCAGTAAACCTGTCAACGCTCCCACACCTGCTCCTACGGCAATAGGCCGGGCAAGCGGCGCCCCTGTTTTAATAAAACCGATCTTCGTAACAGCGATCTCCACCTGCTGTTTATGACGCTGAATAATTACAGATGTATCAGTGGTGGCTACCAGGTCGCCTTTGGCGATCAAATCGCCACTGAGGTTAAACACCCGTACGAATGTGGACTTGGCCTGCAGCTGTTGTGTAAAGCAGCATAATAACAGGACCAATAATGTAATGGCTCTTTTGTTCATAAGTGATTTTTTGTGGAACATCGTATATGTTTACCTTACTGGTTGGCGGGGACCATCGCATTCAGCAATTGCCTTTTTTGCCGCCAGGCGTTCACATCCCCGTTCACTTCCACCCGTCGTCTTTTTTGCGTCGCGGAAATGATTGTACCAAGAACGGCGCCACCTGCAGTGCCAAGTACCATTCCTCCTGCTATATTCATACTTTCCTCAAATTGGTAAAATTCGTTGCTGTTACCACCATCACCGTCACCGCTTGCTGCTGCACCAACCACCGTACCTATAAAAAATCCGACGCCAGCGCCTATGCCTACTGCGCTGCCAAAGGTTCTTGCCGTTTTAATGAAACCGATTTGAGTTACAGGGATTTCTACCTGTTTTTTATGCTCCTGAATTATAACCGAAGTATCAGTTGTAGCTATCAGGTTGCCTCTGGCGATCAAATGGCCTTCGAGGTTAAATATTCGTACAAATTTAGTTTTAGCCTGCAGCTGCCATGTAAAGCAGCATAATAACAAGATCAACAGTGTAATGGCTCTCGTGTTCATAAGTACATGTTTTAAAGTGGCATTTAAAACGATCTGCTGGATATTGGGGAGAGAGAAAGCCGCTTTTTGGGGAACATCCATGTATAAATTACGAAATTTCCATCACTTCGCCGCAATAAGTTGCTGTATTTTCAGGCTATATGTAATATTCCACCGCTTATGAGGTTAGCCTTACTATTTGCTGTACTGTTATCCGTGCAAACCGCCATTGCACAAACGGGATTATCTCCTTTTGTATTGACCACCGCTCCGTCAAATGTTCCCACTGCGAAAGTGCCCGATGCACCATTAGCCGGTAACGGGGATATAGGCCTCACCTTTGCGGGTAGCCCGGATCATCTGAAACTCTATTTCGGGAAAAATGATTTCTGGCGCGCATACCCCGTGTATCCGGGTGGTGGCATAGCCCTGCCGGGCGGCCTGGATATCATGATCAACGAGCTCCGGGGCGCGCAATATGAAGCACAGCAAGTACCCGGTAGCGCAGAGATCAAAGCTGCCTTTACCAAAGCGGATCTCAGGGTAAACGTGAACGCCTGGGTAGCCGCTATGCACAATACCGTTGTGTTGGAGTTTACCAGCTCCAAAACCTGCGACATCAACCTGCATCTCTGGGCGCCGGAAGGTAATACCGGCATCGTAGCCCAGGGTACTACGGGTGATGTAACATGGGTAACACGCTCTTTCGAAAGCACACCCTTACTGGAATGGCCCTGCCATGTAGCGATGGCTATGAAAGCACTACCTGCAAGCACTACCCTGCAAGCCGGACAAACCAAGACCATAACGGTTACGCTTTATACCAACCAGGATAAATCCCGCTGGAAAGAAGCTGCTATCCGTGACGCGGCGGCCATGAATACAGCGAAGATCACGTCCATGCGAAAAGCGCACCTGCAATGGTGGAGCGATCTGTGGAAACGTTCGTCCATCCAGATCGGGGATAGTATGCTGGAAAAATACTATTACACGTCACAATATCTTTTTGCCTGCTCTTCACGGCCCGGAAAATTTGCACCAGGGATCTGGGGGCCTTTCATCACCCGTGACTCCTCTGCCTGGGGCGGCGATTACCACCTGAACTACAATTACCAGGCGCCTTACTGGGCGGCTTACTCTTCCAATTACATTGACCTTACCGATAATTACGATCAGCCCCTGCTGGACTATATGGAAAAGGGACGATGGCATGCGAAAACGCTGCTGAACATGCGTGGCATCTATTACCCGGTAGGCCTCGGGCCCAAAGGACTCTGCACTACCCGCTGGCCGCTCACCCCGGAAGAGATGCTGGAGCGATACGGCACCCCTGAGAATACGATAGACAGCGGGTATAAATTCCTGGGACAAAAGATCAATGCCGTATTCGGCGCTGGCAACATGCTGATGCGTTTTTACAGCACCTATGATGAAGCCTATGCCCGCCGTATTTACCCTTATCTCCTGGCCTGTGCAGATTTCTGGGAAGATTACCTGAAATGGGAGAACGGACGTTACGTCATTGAAATGGACCATTACGGCGAAGTGTACCCCAACCTCCGTAATAAAGGGCAGTGGCGGCAGCTATTAGGCGATTATAATTCTACCCTCTCCCTGGGACTGGTGAAAATGCTTTTCAAAGGTATGCTGGAAATGAGCAGCTATCTTAAGACTGACGCTAAGCGCCGGCAGCATTGGGAACATATTTACACGCATTTAAGCCAGTTTCCCACCGAAGAGGAAGACGGCCGGGTAAGGCTGAAAAGCGTGGAAAAAAGCCCCTCAGCATGGCATCAGCGGGCCATTGGATTGGCCCGGGTATCCATTCACGGACTGATCCTTCCCGGTGGTGTATGTGGTCCGGTTACTGATTCCGCCTTTAACGCCATCCTGCTAAGCGATGTTGCTCACTGGAAAGACCGGATGCAGCATCCTGGTGAATGGGGCAACACCCTGGGCAACGGTATTGAAACCTGCTTTCCCGGCGCGGTAAGGGTAGGCTATGATGCAGATGAAATACTCCAACAACTGAAAGACCGTATCCAGGCTTCCGTGCTCCCCAATGGCTGGATCACCCAATCAGGTGGCGGCACAGAAACGCTGGCGGCCGTGCCGCTTACCATCAATGAAATGCTGCTGCAAAGCTATGAAGGCCGGGTGCGCGTATTCCCCAACTGGAACCATCAGCGGAATGCCTCTTTTAACACACTACGCGCCTATGGGGCGTTCCTGGTAAGCAGTAAGCTGAGTGGCGGTAAGGTACAGTACGTGACTATACACAGTGAAAAAGGCCGTGACCTTGAAATAGAAAACCCCTGGGGAGAAAAACCTGTTGTGGTACAACGGAATGGCAAAGCCGCTGAAAGCCTGAAAGGAAAGGTATTCAAGCTTCCAACAAAACCGGGAGAAACATTGCAATTGGTAGCAGGGAATCTATTATATTAGCCATGCATTTAAACCGGGATGAACTATATAAAATTTTCCTACACCTATAACGTAGAAAAGCTCTGCGCTGAACTGGATGCGGTACTGCGGGAAGAGTGGCCATTGCACTTTAATACGCGGGACTTCAACGGCGACTGGCGGAGTATTTCCCTTCGCTCTGTGAGCGGAGAGAGCAAAGACATTTATGCACATTCCAACGGCACTTACAGCGATACCCCCGTGCTTGCACTGATGCCCTATGTAAAGGAGATCCTTGATTCCTGGCAATGTGAAAAGGAAGCAGTACGTTTGTTGTCGCTCGCCCCTGGAAGCGTGGTGAAACCACACCGTGACCCGGGTTGTGCCTATCATGAGGGCAACTTCAGGATACATATTCCAATCATCACCAATCCCCAGGTACAGTTCATGCTGGAAGACGAACAGCTGTCACTTAAAGCAGGTGAGTGCTGGTACATGAATTTCAGCGCTACGCACAGCATTATTAACAGTGGCAGCACTGCAAGGATACACCTGGTAATAGACGGGATCCGTAACAGCTGGACCGATGAGCTCTTCACCGCGCATGGCTATCGTTTTACGGATAAGAACGCCGTTGAGAACCTCGATGCCGCTACCAAAGCAAGGATGATAGAAGAACTGGAACAAATGGACACTATGGCATCCAGAGACCTGGTTGCCCGTTTAAAAGCGCAATAATGCAGGAAGCCCTGATCGCTAACTGGATACCCTACCGGCTCAGTTATTCCAATAATGAATGGAACCTTCAATGGCTGGATCTCGGAAAGGAACGAATGATCCATCCTTTTTTTGATGAGACGATATTTGTTTGCAGATGCAGGCAAAAAGAACGGTCTTCTTTGGAAAGCCGGAGCAGTGCAGATTTCCTTTCTGTTGCCTGTGAAGGTTTATCGGCCCTTGCTCCTTCTGCGTTTATTTTTCATGTTTCCCGTTGCGGCTCTACTTTGTTATCGCAGGCCTTTTCAACACCTGAAGAAAACATCGTTGTGGCAGAAGCGCCCTTGCTGGATGAGATATTGAGAGCGGAAGAAAAAGATGCTCAGCTGAGCGCAGCTACCCGGGAGCATTGGTTCAGGTATGCCATTCAGTTAATGGGGCAACGGCGGAATTTCAAAGAAACCAATTATATCATCAAATTAGACAGCTGGCATATTCATTTCTATGAGCTGTTACGGGAATGGTTTCCACAAACACCGTTTTTCTTTCTATACCGCAGACCTGATGAGGTGATCGCTTCTCATGAAAAGAAGCGGGGTATACACGCCGTACCGGGAATGGTAAATGCCAGCCTGCTCAAAACAGCTGAACCGGCTACTTATCAAGGCGATTTTAACCGTTATACAGCACAGGTACTGACCCAATATTATATAAAGCTGCAGGCTATTCATGGGTTATATCATCCCAATAATTGCTTCTTTGATTATGCCGATGGCGTAAGGGAAATGGCGGAGCGTTTCAGCAGCTTTAGCGGCATTCCTATAAATGACAGTGATGAAATGGATACCCGTTTAAAGCAATACAGTAAGGCGCCGAAAGAGGTGTTTCAGCCGGTGGAGGTGTCTGAGAATGAGAAATACTTCTTTGAAGATTGTCATATGGCTTATGAACAGTTAAAGGCGCTTATTCCGATATCCCGATGATCACGCCAAAATCCCCATCTGTTTGTAGCTGATCTTTTTCAGGTAAATACATACGGGATACAAAGCCATCAAGATATAAGGCATTCTTACATCCCAGGTTTTTAAAAAATAATGCGAAGTCGTAGAAGTTGATCTCTTTTTTTGACATAGCGAATACTATCCTGTTATCTGGCAGTATGCCAACTCCATTTCGTATGTTGAGATTCGCTGACCCCTTTTTAAAGGCGGGATGTATTTCTCCATCTATCACGAGCATAGGTCCGGATTGTGTAGCATATTTTATATTATTATTAACGAACTCACTGCTTGTACAAACAACCGCTTTGTTGGCGTTGGTAATATAAAATACCCCGTTCGGCTTCAGGTAAAAGTTACCCTCACCCGACGCTGTATTTAAACCGGTGACAACCTGTTGCTCCTGAATAAACAGACCCAAGGGAGCGTTATTGGTCATAAACATACCGCCGTTCATGGCAAAGATCAGCTTTTTACCTCTGCTGCCGAGATAGTCTTTCAGGTTTTGAATGCTTTGCAGGATCGTCCCCTTATCGTCCTTCCAGTACAGCTGTATGTCCTGTTTTTTCGGATCGGCGATATAGCTAATTATGACATCATCATCAGCTACAGATTTTTCAGTTGTAAAAGAAAGAACAGCAATCAGCAGTACGGTGCTTACAATGGCAATATAAATCAGTTTATACTTCATAGATATTAATGTTGGGATAGGATCTGTACCTGTAGCGGCCTGGCCGAAAAACCATTACAACTGCTCTGCGTTACAGAACATGCTGTAACTGATACGATCAGATCAGTACAAGCCTTTAAAATAATATAATCACCCGGTTTTGAAACAGGCGGCTTTACAGTGATGCTTCCATCAACTCCAACCTCTGTATGCATGAAAAAATTAAAAACGGTTAGCAGCACCGGGTATGCTACGCCAAATTCCTTTAAGCTACGCTGAATATTTTTATGACAGGACGGATGTTCTTCTTTCACATCATACTGCACCTCATACATCCGCTGGCTGCAGGTAGGATGGATTAGATCATGCTTTTTGACGGTATCTTCCGTGACCTGGAGCAGCGGGTTATATTTATTGCTGTAGAGGAAATCAGACTCCTTTATATAAAAGTTCCGGTTGGAATCCAGGGTAACCCCGGCAGAAAGGTATTCTGAGTGGTCAGATTGGCTTACTGCAAAGAGGTCTCCAGACTGCCTCCCTTCAATATCAATGATCTTAATAAACTCCCCGGCATTTACCTTACAGGCAATACCGGATTGCGGCTGGATGGTGAAGCTTTCTGATTTATTCATAAAGGGTTGACAAGGTTTAAATAAGTGGATGATGTAAGGTACCTTTCAAAGGTAAGGATTTGGGAAATAACAGCGTTAGTAGTATCATTGTCGTAATATCGGATCTTACAATAAAAAATGAATTACTTTTTTGACTTCCTAACCTATTTGTTGCAGGGATATGGCATTTCCACCATCTTATACCTGAGCATTTCCCTGTTTTCCGGCCCTCTTAAACGCCGTAGAAAATATTATCTATCTATTGCCAACACAATTGCGGCTGTTGCTGGCATGTTAATGGCAAGTGTGCTGGCGGTTGAGCTTATTGTAAGCTACTATACACTAGAAGATACAGAACACTTATTCTTTTATTACCGCTTGTATCCATCGCTGGCCAGTATCATATTATTATGTGGCATATCACTATTAACATTATTTCTGAAGCTAAGGCGACATTTAGTTTTCACCCTGGTGTTGATCTTTATTCTAAACACGGCTAACCTGGCAGAAGCCCTTTATCTATTGATCGTAGATTATTTTTCCAGCGACATGGTAGACATCGTTTGGAAAATCTCCAAAGATGACAACACTCCTTTGCTTTACATTGCGCCCCTTTCCATATCGTATTTTTTTGCTGTGTATATAATAGCCGGTAAACAACAGGCAAAGGAAGCAATCATTTAGAATAATAATACCAATTGCGCTGATAATTGATGTCAGCATTCTCTTTACGCTAGCTAAGCGGGCCATTTTACCAATCCCCACCTCATCTCCTACTTATTCAAGCAGGCACCTCTCCTTCCAATTGATAATACAGGCATAACAATGCCTTAACGCTAAGACCATATACGTTTTACAGTTTTGCAGCTTTAAATCACCGGCCTAATAACAACCATATCATACGAAAAAACCGCCCGGTCACACACCGTGAATGTTTCAACATTGCTTAAATCTATAAATAATGGCTCGTCACAACCAACGTTTTATTTTCCTGTTGTTCTTATTGCTTGCAACAACGCAGGCGCTGATCGCGCAAACAAACCTTGCGGGGATCACCGGACAAGTGCTTACTGCTGATAACAAACCGCTTTTCCATGCTATCATTACAGTCAGGAACGAATCAACCGGCTTTACCGCCAGAACTGTATCTAATGAAAAAGGAGAATTTCTTTTAAAAGAGATCCCCTTAGGCACCCCGTATTCCGTGGTGGTTGAATCAATGGGGATGGCAACGCAGAAACAAACGGGCTATTCACTGAGCCAGGGCGACCTGTTAAAAGTGTTCTTCCAGATGCAGGAAAAAACAGAAAACCTGCAGGAAGTTGTTGTCAGCACTTCTTCCCGGCGTAACAAAATCGAAAACATCGGTACTGCTACTGCCGTAACAGCGAAAGACATCAGCCGGCTGCCTGTGAACGGCCGCAACTTCACCACGCTGGCAGACCTGTCGCCTTTAAGCTCGGGCACCAGCCTTGGCGGACAGCTAGCATCTGCCACCAACTTTACCATTGACGGTATGGCGGCCAGGGGCACCATTTCCGGCGGTCAACCTACCGGCGCTTATGCCATCACCATGGAAGCCGTTCGCGAATTTCAGGTGGTAACTAATCAATATGATGTTACCTACGGCAATGCCGGTGGCGGTACTATCAGTACGGTTACCAAATCAGGAACAAATACCCTTAGCGGCAGCGCATTTACATTCCTCCGGACCGACTGGCTTTCCAGCCCATACGGCCTGAACGCACAGAAGAGGAACCAGCCCTTCCACACCACCCAATATGGTTTTTCACTAGGCGGCCCGATCATCAAAGACAAAGCGCATTTCTTTGTGGCATGGGACCACCAGGCTAATACACAGCCACTGCTGATTGCCCCTATTCAATCTGATGCCGATGCTTTGCGTTATAATATTACGCAGTCAACAGAAGACAAATTCCTCAGTATTGCACGCAGCAAATATGGTGTTGGCCCCTTGCCGCAATTTGGTCAGTTTAGCCGCTTTAAAAATACTCACGCCGTGTTTGCACGTGTTGACTGGCAGATCGGTAAAAAGAGCCTGCTGACTATTCGCGATAATTTTATCTACGACATGGATAATCAGTCTGATGGCGATAATACCACCATCAATATTTATGAAGTATACAGCACCCGTAAAAGCATCAACAACAGCATCATGGCGGCGCTGCGTACCACGCTGAGCCCTAAGCTTACCAATGAGCTGAAGCTGCAGCATTACTGGGAGTACAATAAAATGTACGCCAATCCCCAGCTGCCTGCAGATAATATTCCCAGGGCCACAGTAGGTAACATCGAATCAGTGAACCCTACCGATACTTCAAAGCGCCTGTATACAAATGTGCAGCTGGGCGGACAACGCTATGGCGGCGACTATTTCAATAACCATCTTATTCAGCTGGTGGACAACGTATATTACAATACCGATAAATTCAACTTTACCTTCGGTGGCGGCATTACCTTCACCAAGCAGAACTCCATTTACGGCAGTGAGACCAATGGCCGTTTCTGGTTCACCGGACTGACTGCATTCGACAATCTGCAGCCCTACCGCTTTACCAGGGATGTATATCTTTCCGACAACCACAATATTAAATTCAATATCCTCGCGCCCAACGTTTACGCACAGGCCCAAACAACCGTCGCTCCAGGCTTAAGCCTTACCGCAGGCGTTCGTGTGGATTATACCACTTACTTAGATCGCGCCAACTTTAACCAGACCGTGTTCAATACACTCGGATTGAATACGGCCAACAAACTGTCTACCTTACAAGTGCAGCCGCGCGTACAGCTTACCTGGGATGTTCATCAGAATGGGAAGGATATCCTGCGTTTGGGCGGCGGTATCTTAGGTTCTGCATTGAACCCTTATTCCATGATCAACAATATGCTGTTTGATGGCAGCCATATTGCCAGCATCGATGTTACCGGCAGCCTGGTACCCATCCCCAATTTCCCGGCATACCGCAAGGATCCTGCCTCCGCACCCGGAGTGGATCTCGTGAATAAATCTGAAGTTCCTAAACTGTATACTATTAATATGAACGGCAAAGATGCCAAGGTGCCAACTGTTTATAAGGTCAATGGCTCTTTCAGTCACTTCTTCAGCGCTAATTTCAGGGTGAGCGTAGCGGGTTACCTGTCATTTGCACGTAACAACTATACCTATATCGACCGGAACATGATGGACCAGCCTTATTTCACATTGTCGCAGGAAGCGAACCGCCCTGTGTATGTGCCCGCAGCTACCATCAATACCTCCAACGGCTCACAGGACTGGACCAAGGGACGGAAAACAACCGAAGTAGGCCGCGTGCTCGAATTGCAGAGCACCGGTAAAGTAAACCAGGCAGCGCTTGTGTTTGATGCAGATTACCGTTATTATAAAGATGGCGAGATCTCCTTCTCTTATACCTGGAACCAAACGAAAGACAACACCTCCTACAACGGGAACGTTGCAAATACTGCTACCCTGGTACAATATACCAGCGGTGATCCCAGGAACCTGCAGCAAACATCGTATTCAGACAACCAGTTCAGGACCAAGATCGTGGTATATGGCACCTCTCCCACCTTTCACGGCTTTAACCTGGGCGTACGCTTTTCAGGCATGGGCGGAACACGTTACTCCATGTTTGTAAACGGTAATATCAATGGCGACTTCGTAGAAACCAATGACCTCGCTTTTGTTTACGATCCGAATGACGCTAAAACGCCGCAGTATTTAAGAGATGGCATCAATGCCATTCTGAATAACCCGAAAGTGGAAGAGAGCATGAAAGACTACATCCGCAAGAGCTTTGGAAAAGTGGCTGAACGTAATGGCGGTGTCAATCCTTTCTACGGAACGGTGGATCTGAGACTGGCTTATAAACTCAAAACCTTCGGGAAGCAATACATCGAGTTTTCAGGCGATCTGTTCAATGTGGCCAACCTGCTGAACAAAGAATGGGGCGTGAACCATGCATTGGGCGCTACCTCCTTATTGTCAAGATCAGGATTTGATCCGGCTACCAATAACTTTAAGTATGTGGTAAATACAAATGCCGGTGTGTCTGGTTTGAGCGGTAACCCCTATCAATTCCAGCTTGGCGTGAGGTACGGATTTTAATAAGATCTTTTTATCTGGACCAACCGGTTGACATCTGTCAACCGGTTTTTTATTTGTACCCCCGTTCCGCTGTCTATCCTCCAAAAAAAATTTACGACATTTGCCGTTCTTTCCAAGAGACTATGAAGGTTTGCATTGCAGAAAAGCCAAGTGTGGCCAGGGATATTGCTCATATCATCGGCGCCGCTCAGCGTCGTGACGGCTTCTATGAAGGTAACGGTTACCAGGTAACCTGGACCTTCGGGCATTTCTGTACCCTGAAGGAACCACACGATTACTTTGATCGCTGGAAGTACTGGCAGCTGGAAGATCTGCCTATCCTGCCCGCGAGCTTTGGCATCAAGCTGATCGATAATGCCGGGGTACATAAACAGTTCTCCGTGATAGAACAGCTGGTGCAGCAATGCGAGGAAGTGATCAACTGCGGTGACGCCGGCCAGGAAGGCGAACTGATACAGCGCTGGGTACTGCTCAAAGCGCGCTGCACCGCTCCCGTGAAAAGACTATGGATCTCTTCCCTCACCGATGAAGCTATCCGTAATGGTTTCGCCGCCCTGCGTGAAAGCACTCAGTTCGACAACCTGTATGCCGCGGGCAGCGCCCGTGCTATCGGCGACTGGCTGCTGGGCATGAATGCCACGAGGCTCTTTACCAAGAAATTCGCCATCGGCAAGACTGTATTATCTATCGGCCGTGTGCAAACGCCTACCCTGGCCATGATCGTACAACGGCAGAAAGAGATCAATGCTTTTGTGCAGGAAGATTACTGGGAGCTCAAGACCATCTACCGCGAAACCGAGTTCACGGCTTCTATTGACCGCCTGAAGGACCTGGAAAAAGCAAACCGCGGACTGGCCTACCTGCAGCAGCATCCCTTTGAAGTGGTGTCTTTTGAACGGAAAGAAGGTAAAGAAGGCAATCCCCGCCTGTTTGACCTGACCGCCCTGCAGGTGGAAGCCAACAAACGATATGCCTACAGCGCCGACGACACGCTGAAATATATTCAGAGCCTGTATGAGAAAAAGATGGTGACCTACCCCCGCGTAGACACCACCTACCTGTCTGAAGACCTGCATCCCAAAATTGCCGGGATCCTGCAGGAAATGACACCTTATAAGGCGCTGATCGCTCCGCTGCTGGAAAAACCTATTCCCAAGCTCAAAACCGTGTTCGATGACAAGAAAGTAACCGATCACCACGCGATCATTCCTACGGGTGTATACCCCTCGGGGCTATCGCCGGAAGAAAAGCGGATCTACGACCTGGTAGCCCGGCGCTTCATTGCCGCCTTTTATCCCGAATGCCGTATTGCCAATACTACCGTGCTCGGAAAGGTAGGACAGGTGCCTTTTAAAGCCACCGGTAAGCAGATCATTGAACCAGGCTGGAAGGACGTATATGCCAATGACGCCAGCCAGAAAAAAGAAGACGAGGAAGAGGAAAAGATCCTACCGGTGTTTGAGGTAGGCGAAAGCGGTCCGCATACCCCCAGGGTGCACCAGGGCAGAACATCGCCTCCCAAGCCATTTACGGAGGCTACCCTGCTGCGGGCTATGGAAACCGCAGGCAAGCAGGTAGACGACGAGGAAATGCGTGAATTGCTAAAGGACAACGGCATTGGCAGACCCTCCACCCGTGCGAACATCATAGAAACACTGTTTCGCCGTAAATACATCGAGAAACGGAAAAAGAATATTTATGCCACCCAAACCGGCATTGATCTGATAGACACCATACAGTCAGAACTGCTGAAAAGCCCCGAGCTTACGGGACAGTGGGAACGCAAGCTGCGGCTGATCGAAAAAGGCGAATACGCCATGGATACCTTCAAGGAAGAGCTGGTACAGATGGTTACGGAGCTGGTAAGCGAAGTAAAGACAGCCAGTTACAAAGTGATCTCCGTAACGAAGGAAGCGCCGCCGGAACCGGAGAAACCGGCTAAACCGTCGAAGCCCAAGGCCCCCAAAGCGCCGCCCGCACCTACCGATATTACGGCGCTCTCCTGCCCCAAATGCAAAACGCATACCCTTAAAAAGGGGAATACCGCCTACGGTTGCGCCAATTACCAGGTATGCGGGTTTAAGTTGCCATTCGAAGCTTTTGGCAAGAAACTGACAGATAAACAGGTAGCTGATCTTGTAACCAAAGGCAAAACACCGAAGATCAAGGGGCTCCAGGTTTCGGGCAGCGCAGAACCTGTACAGGCTAAGCTGGTGCTGAACGCACAGTTTGAAATAGCAGTGGAGCTGTAACCCTAATTCCTCAAAGATCTAACAGTAACATATGGATGTAGTAAAGAATCCGTAACGATATCGTATTTCTATTAAGCGTTACTATATCGATACGATATCGTTACTATATCGTTACCTTATCCTGGGAGTTTAATGCAGTGTCCGGCCTAAAATGCCTGGAGACCACCGTTTAAAGGATACCAGCTAAACAAAAGTTTGATTTCCTTAATTTTGTGGTATGACTGGCGATTTAAAATTGAAAGGTTTTAAGGTCTACCCTATCTCGGGAACCCCTCCCCCCTCTCTTTCGCACGGCAGACGGGATTATTATAAGATCGTGCTGGTAAGCGGCGATATGATCGTTCATTATGGTGATAAGACCATCGAAATTAATGAAACCTGCTTATTTTTTGCCAACCCCAGTGTGCCCCATTCCGTTGTTATGCGATCAGGTGAAAGACAAGGCTATGCCTGTGTTTTTACTGAAGCTTTTATTACAGGCAGAGAACGCAGGGAACTTTTGCAGCATTCTTCATTATTTCACATCGAAGCTTCACCTGTCATCCCGGTTAACAGTGAACAGATCGTCTTTTTGACGGCCCTTTACCAAAGGATGCTGGATGTATACAGCGGCGACTATGATCACAAGGACGAGCTGCTCAAGAGTTGCATAGAACTTCTCCTACATGAAGGCTTAAGGATCCAGCCTCCACAAAATACATTAAAAGAAAGAAATGCGGCTACCCGGATCACTGCCTTGTTCATGGAGCTACTGGAACGGCAATTCCCTATAGAAAGCAGCGGCGACCCGCTCAGGTTAAGAACTGCCCAGGATTTCGCTGAAGCGCTTTCCGTACACATTAACTACCTCAACCGCTCGGTAAAAGAAGTGACCGGCAAACCCACCTCGGTGCACATCGCGGAACGTATCGCTGCAGAAGCAAAGGCCCTTTTGCAACACAGCAACTGGAGCGTAGCCGACATCGCCTATGGCCTGGGCTTTGAATACCCCACCTATTTTAACAACTACTTCAAAAGGGTGACCGGCGCCACTCCCCAATCCCTCCGGAAAGGGAAAGTTTGAAAATCATACTTTTTGGTTTGATTCTCTTTTAAAAGGGCCCTCATTTAATGGGAGCTTTGTACCCATAAATACAAGCTTCATGAAAAAGAGAAAATTGAACAAGCTGGAAGTATCTGCCATCGGTTTCGGTGCTATGGGACTTAGCCAGGGATATATTCCTACTCCGGATAAGGAAGAGGCTATTCGCATTATTCAGCAAACCTATGATCTGGGCTGTACCTTCTTTGATACTGCCGAGAGATATGCCATGGGCGCCAACGAGGAATTGGTGGGTGCAGCCTTAAAGGATGTTCGTGATAAGGTGGTTATTGCCACAAAATTCCTCATTGAGGAGAACAGCGGGCTTCATACCCGGGAGCAATTGATGCAGGAGCTCAGGCGCCGCCTGGAGGGCTCTTTAAAGCGGCTTGGTACCGACCATGTGGAGCTGTATTATCAGCACAGGGTGAATAAGGACATCCCGGTGGAAGATATCGCCTACTGCATGGGAGAATTTATTAAGGAAGGCAAGATCCTTGGCTGGGGACAGTCGCAGGCCAGTGCAGCAGAAATAAGGCGTGCACATGCCGTAACGCCATTGACAGCTATACAAAATGAATATTCCATCATGGCGCGCAGCGCTGAAAAGGAGGTGATCCCGGTGTGTAAAGAACTGGGCATCGGCTTCGTGCCCTTTTCTCCCCTGGCAAACGGGTTTCTATCCGGGAAAGTGACTGCCGATACTGAATTTACGGGGCTGGATGCAAGAAGGGTGATCAGCCGCTTTGATAAAGATAACATCATCGCCAATCAACCGCTGCTGGAGCTGATCCATCAATTTGCAGCGGCTAAACATGCTACACCTGCGCAGATCTCACTCGCATGGATGTTACATAAAGAAGATTTCATAGTGCCGATCCCTGGTTCACGGAACCTGGGAAGGATTGAAGAAAACCTGGGCACAGCAGCGGTAGTACTGACGGATGCAGAATATGCAGAGATTGAGGCAGCACTTGTGAAGATTGCCATTCATGGCGACCGGAAGGATGAGGATATTGCAAAGCTGCGGTTCCTTAAATAAGTCCAAGGGGAGCATCCTGTGCTATGGATGCTCCTTTCTGTCTATACAATTCAGATCAATGGGCAGATTAACACAGCAGTGACCATATCCTTTCAGACAGTCTGCTATATCTTCCGCCGTGAAGGAGCGTCCTTCCACCCGCAGGATCTTATCTTCATCTACCAGGTCAAAGTTGATCCTGCAATCCGGGTACACTTGCAGGAGATCTTTGATAATGTCCTCCGCCAATTCTGCACATTGCACATCTGTTTTGAAAATTTTTACCATGATCATCATTTAATTGAACGTAGCTTATTTCTTCTTTCCGATAACAGTGAAGGGGTTGAAGGATACGCCGATGTTAAAATAAAATGTAGGGTCCGGGCTTGTTTTAATTACCGGGGAGTTAAATGAATCTTCCTTTCGGAAGAGGCGGCCGGTAGTGGTTAGCCTCATTCCTGTTTTTGCGGTGAGCACAAAATATTTCCCGAGGAGACGTTCGTAGACCAGTCCGGAATTGATGTCTAACTGCCTGTACTCATATCGCTGAGAAGTGCTGTCTAAATTGTATACATAAAAAGAGGTCCTGTCTATTTCTGACCCTAATGATATCCTTCCATTGCCAAAGACGTATTTTCTGAGATACAGGTTCCTGGGAAATACGATATCTGCCACCAGGCCATTATCAAATTTGTGCTCATAGGAGAAGGTGGGCAGGACAGGCGTCTGCGCACTGGGATCGATACTAACGAAGAGCCCAACACCCAGTTTGGTACGCTGATTGGCCTTCAGTATCATTGTTCCTGTCAGTAATCCTCTAACCCTTTCCACATGCTTATCACTGCCATCCATTTGCAAGCTGGAAGTATAGACCATGCGTTTACCAAACAATGTAGAGAAATAGGTAAAATTCAGTGATGAGAAAAAGTAATGATAATTCCCCTCAACGGTCCTGATACTTCCCCCCGCAGGTGCTGTTATATCTGTTTGTACAGATGTGAACCGGTAACCCAGTGTGGCGCCCAGCAGCCATTGCTTCCTTTTTATAAAGTTGAAATTGGAGCTTATTTTCAGCTGTGAGAAGGCAGTCACCTTACTTTCAGGCAATGGCTTTCCTTCCCGCTCTGAAGTATAGTTGTATGGCGCCGCATAGATAAATTCAATATTCAGGGGACGGGCAACGGAAAATTTGTCGGCTGCATAGGTTACTATACGTTTGGGCGTACCCACGGTATCCCTGTTTTGCGAAAAAGCTCCTATCGATAAAGCCATTATTCCGAACGACAGCCCTGCTGCTTTTTTTGTGATGTCCATATCCAATGATTCTTTATGGTACAAAGAAAGCTTTATTGCTATCGTCGTTTTTTGTTTTTCTACCAAAGCCTTTACATTTTATACTAAAACCATCCGGGCCTGGATTTAGTATAACAGGAGAGGCTTTTCGTATAATTTCCCATTGTGGCCGCATATATTCGGTTTATCTTCGTTGCAGGTTCAATTTTTCTTAATGTCACACATGAAACATGATCAACCGGAGCTGAAGGATACCAGGATCATAAGGCTGATCGTTGACGACCGGTACAGGCTTTGGCGTCATGCTACCTTGTTGCTGGGAACACTGGCTATTATTTTCTATTCCAACGATATCTCCTTATATACCGGTGCTTATAAGTATTTCAGACTATTATCTGTATACGCCACCCTGATGATCTTGTCCTATATCAACATGAACATCCTGGTTCCACGCTTTTTCTTTAAGGGCCGGTATGTTCTTTACCTGATACTGCTGCTGATACTGGTGCAGGTTGTGCTGTTATTGCTGCATTTTTCACTGGATGCATATGCTGCCTCAGACCAACCATCTATCCGGGCTGAGCTTGCCTCGAAACGGAGGATCTATGATGGAACGATCATACTGATCCCCATTATACTGGTAACTACTATGATCAAGCTGTTTCAGCGCTGGATGAGAGACAATGAAAGATTTGCCGAACTGAGAAACATCACGCTTACAATGGAGCTGAAGGAATTGAGAAACCAGATCAATCCTCATTTTCTCTTTAACATGTTAAACGGGATCAAAGCACTGGTGCGCAGCGATCCGGAGAAGGCGACCATTGTGATCATGAAATTGTCTGAATTCCTTCGTTACCAACTCTATGAAAACGATGAAGAAAAGACATTACTCCGGTCGGAGATCAACTTCCTGTCTAATTTCCTTGAGCTGGAAAAGCTAAGAAGAGATCATCTTTCCGTCGAGATCTGCAGCGGGGCCACTCCTGCGATGGTGAACGGTGTTTTTCTGCCGCCCAATCTCTTCACTACCTTTGCAGAAAATGCGGTAAAGCATAGTGTGGATATCAGTGGCGCAGCATCTTATATCCGGATCAAAATAGAGATCCTTGAAGGTAAATTACACTTCCTTTGCATTAATTCAACAAATGCTGATTACAGTCCTTCATGTAAAAAAAACAGCGGGTTAGGACTGGTAAATATAAAAAGGCGGCTTGAATTGCTCTATGGCAATCATTATGCGCTTGAAACTATTTCCTCAGAAAATGAGTATACGGTTAAATTAACAATACCTCTATGAACTGTATTATTGTAGATGATGAACCACTGGCCAGAGAAGAAATGCAGGCATTGATCAAAGATGTGTCTAACATCGAAATACTGGGAAAATTTTCCAATGCGCCGGCTGCCATGAACTTTCTGAAGGAGCATAAAGTAGATCTCGTTTTTCTTGATATCGAAATGCCTAAGGTAAGCGGATTGGATTTTGCCACGCAACTGCCCGAGCAGACACTGACGATTTTTACTACGGCCTATTCGCAATATGCGTTGAAAAGCTATGAACTGGATGCTATTGATTATCTGCTGAAGCCTGTAGAGAAGAAGCGCCTGGAGAAGGCGATCAATAAAGCGCAGGTATACCGGAGACTGCTTTCTGATGCTACAAAAAAAAGCACTATCGAGGCGAATACCCCGGAATTTCTGCTAATTAAATCAGACCGCAGGTTTCACAAGATCAATTTCAGCAATATTATCTATATAGAAGGTCTCAAGGATTATGTGGTGATATATGCAGGTAATCAGGAGCTTATTACGGCAATGAATTTAAAGACTATTCATCAAAAGCTACCGCAACATGTTTTTCTAAGGGTAAGTAAGTCGTATGTCGTGAATGTAAATCATATTAACTCATTTGATCATCACAATATTTATATAGGGGATTCGGAGATACCGTTGGGGGATGTATATAAGAAAGATTTCTTTATGACTTATACAGGTGGTTCTTTGAATCCGGAGGACTGAGTATGTTGTTGGGGGATGCCGCAATCGTTGCCGATAACGATTGCGGCAACTATAATAAAGCACTGTTTTCCAGAATATATTAGAACCTTTTTTACCTTTGGTCCTGCCATTTAACCAAAAGCATTATGCCAGGAGCTTTATTCAGCAAACATACCCAGGGGCTACTCAGTATCATCTTTGTAATGATGATATGGGGTAGCTCTTTTACTGTTACCAAACTGGTGGTTACCGAGGTACCTCCTCATATTTTCGCAGGGATCCGTAACCTGATGGCTTGTGCGGCCTTGCTGCCCTTCTATGTTATCCGGCGGCGGAAAGTGAAAGGGCCGCTGCCTTATATGAAACTTACGCTCATGGGCCTGACGGGAACGACGCTTTACTATTATGTATTTAATACGGGCATGAAGTACGTGTCTGCAAGTACGGGAGCACTCATTGAAGGACTGCTGCCAGTGGCGATTGCCATTTCCGCAGCCATTTTTCTAAAAGAGCGCCTCACCCAAAGGGCCATTGCAGGGATCGTATTGTCTGTGGCGGGCGTGATCCTTGTTGGCTTTGTAGGTAACCAGGAAAAGTCTGGTAATTCCGTCCTGGGAAGCTTCCTGATCGTTGCTGCGGTGGTGCTGTGGAATGCCTATACCCTGCTATCGCGGAGCCTGAAAGACACAGATACGGTGTTAGTGACAACGGTGAGCACGTTTATTGGCGCAGCCTTGTCGCTCCTGCTACCAGCATATGAGATCATCACCGGAGGCATGCCTGCTATTTCATGGAAAGCCTGGATTGGAATGGCCGCCCTGGCGGTATTCGCCTCTGCTGTGGCTTACTCCCTGTATAATAAAGCGCTGGAAAGCCTGCCGGCTGCACAGGTGGGGAACTTTCTGAACCTCAACCCGGTGATTGGCGCTTTGGTGGCTTTCCTGGTTCTGAAAGATAAGCTGACCGCTTTGCAAATAGCCGGCGGGGTGTTTGTGCTTGCGGGTATCTGGCTCAGCAGCCGGCCGGTCAATAAAAAACCGCTGCAGGAATAAGCTGCAGCGGTTTGAAATACTTTCAACGTGTTTAAACAAGATAACTTACTGAGGTTTTTTCTTTGACGGATCCTCATATCCCACCATCCAGTTAATGCCGAACTTGTCTGTGAACATTCCGAAGTAGGAGCCCCAGAACGTATCACCCATGGGCATAATTACCTGTCCCCCTGCGGAAAGGCCTGCAAACATTTTATCGGCTTCTGCCTTACTCTCTGTACTTACGGAGATTGAGAAGTTGTTACCCGGTTTGAAGCTGGCAGCCCATTCTCCGCCAGTGTCACTTCCCATCAGCACGGTTTCTTTACTAATGGGAAGGGAAACGTGCATGATCCTGTTGGCTTCTTCCGGAGGCGCTGTTTTACCGTCGGGGCCCGGCGGCATTTCACCAAAGCGCCCTATGTACGGAAATTCGCCTCCGAATACGGATTTGTAAAAATTAAAAGCTTCTTCGCAATTACCGTTAAAGGTTAAATAGACATTTACAATTGCCATTGGTTACAATTTTAGGTTATTGATGACAAGTTTTGAAGAATGCAGTCGGACTGATTTTGTTGTCTTTTGGGACTCTTGTGTTAATGTTTCGTGGATGCTGAAGGTAAAGATTCCGGGCTGAAAATAAAAAACAAAATTACTGTCCCGTCAGGATCTTCAGATCTGAGATTGCTATCAAATAAGATAGTTGTGCAGCATACATGTCCGCCTCGGATTTTGCCAGCAAAGATCTTGCGTTGAGCAGGTCGGTTTTCACGTTCAGGCCGGCGGCTTGTTTGTCTTCCTGCAGTTTATACGCTTCCTTCTGGTAAAACAGCGCCTTCTGTGCAACAGCGATCAATGCCTGTGATTGTTCGATCTTACGATAAGCTTTTTCGATATCATTGTTCATCTGCTGCTGCGTATATTGGATATTTTCTTCCGCCTGCTTTAGCTGGAACTGTCTTTGTTTTAGTACCTGCTTGTTGGAAAAGATCTCCTGTAAGCCCCATTTGAAGTTGACCCCTACAAATGGAATATGAGCAGGTAATATGGGATTACCAAACTGATAGGAATAACCGCCTATCAGGCCAAAGTCCGGAATATTACTTTGGCGGGCTGCTTTTATTCCCAAGAGGGCTTTTGACTGGCTCAGCCTGGCTATTTGCATATCGGCATTTGAATCGGCCGCTACACCTTTATATTGATCCAGTACAGCTATCTGCTGAGAAACAGGATCAATTGGCGCCAATTTCAGGGAACTGGCATTGATGCCAGTCAGGTTTAATAAATCTCCGGTATAATCGTCTATCTGTATATTCAGTTTGAGGATATTCTGTTCTTCATTTGCGATGGCCGCCTGCAAGCCGGCTTTATCTGCAGTGATGGTTTTGCCTGCGAGTAATGCATTCTCCAGGTCTGTTAATCTTGATTGGGCCAATGCCAGTTTAGCCTCTGCTTCTTCCCGCTGTTTGTGGGCGATCAGGGTTCCGTAATAAAGCTTATCTATGGCCTGCTTTATTTGCAGTGATACTTTCAATTGTTCTTTCTGTGTTATGGCTACATCAGTTTTGTCTATCTCGAGGCCGGTCTTTATTTTGACCTGCTGGCTAATAGGCTGATAGGCTAACATGCCTAAATTATAATAATTATGCTTACCTATTTCGAAGTCTTTGTCAGTACTGGGCAGCAATACCGTATTGGTGGGCGTGAGCGGCAATTCACCAATGGTGCCCGCAGGGATGGTGAGCTCACCCAGATTAAAATTGTACAGGTAACCTGCATTCACTGTTGCAGATGGGTACTTTTTGACGGCATCTTCTTTGATCTTTGCCTGTTTTTCTTTTATCTGCCATTCTTTGACAGCCAGCGCATGATTGTTTCTTAAGGCGGAATCCTTCAGCTGTTCCAGGGAATAAGCCGGAACATCCTGCCCCTTCAGCAAAGTGGAGCAGCAGATGAAAGCTATTGGTAATAGTAAAAAGTGCTTTATATAATGTTTCATTGGGCTGATGAATTATCGTTTCTTAATGGAGGGGTCTTGATTTTATCCAGGAGATATATAATACCGGAACAGAAAGCAATGCCATGATCATGCTCCACACCACACCGAAGGCCAGTACGCTTGCCAGCGGCGCCCACATGGGAGATCCGGAGATGATCATTGGCAGCACACCAATGGCGGCCGCCATCGCCGTCAGGAAAATAGGCCTTAAGCGCCTTTTGCCTGATTCTACCGCTGCTGTTTTAATATCAAGGCCCTGTTTCATCAGTTCATGTGTATGATCTACCAGGATGATGGCATTACGCACAACGATGCCCGACAAGGCAATCAAACCAACGAAAGCCGTAAAGCTGAAAAAGTTCCCGGTAAGGAACAGTCCTATGATGGCGCCAAACAGGCTAAGGGGGATGGTAAGCATGACGATCAACACTTCTTTTATATTCCTGAACTGGAACAGCAGAATAAAGAAGATCAGCACAAGGCTTACCATTAAAGCAGTGATCAGCTGGCCCAATACCTCTTTCTTGTTAAACTCCTCCCCTCCATACTCGATGCGATAGCCATTAGGGAGCGGCAATTTGCCGACAGACGGCTGTATGGCCGCCAGCAACTCGGAGGGCAGCACTCCGGGCGCGGTTTCGCTTTGAACGGTCAGCGTTCTTACCCCATTGCGGTGCATGATCCGCCCGGTTTGCCATTGCGGGCTCAAAGTAGCGATCTGCCGCAGTGGAACTGAAGCACCGGTAACGGGGGACCGCAAATACAGGTTCTCTAGATCGCTGGTAGACTGCCTGCTTTTTTCATCCAGACGTAGCAGAATGTTCACCGGATCGCTTCCTTCATACATGGTAGAAACAGCGGCGCCGCTGAAACCGGTGTACACTGTTTGCGAGATGCTGGTAGTGGTATAACCCAGGCGGCTGGCGGCTGAGTTCAACCTTATGCCAATGCCGTAATAATCCTCTGCAAAATCGGTTCTTACAAAACGGCTCCCTTTCGCATGCTTTACGATGTCTGTCACATCTGCCGCTATGGCTTTCAAATGATCGATGTCCTCACCGGTGATCCTTACCTCTACGGGCGCCTTTAATGTTGATCCCTGCTGCATAAGCTTGACATAAGTGGTGCCTTCGGGTATCAGCTGGTCTACCTTGCTGCTTAATTCTTCGGACAATTCTTCGGTGCTTGCTTCCGTGGTAGTATTGATCAATATTTGTGCGTAGTTGCTGGTGGGAAACTCCGGAGAGAAATTATAATAGAACCTGGGCGAGGCGGTTCCTGTAAAGGTGGCATAAGAAACCACCCGCTGATCGTTCTTTAGCAAGGCATCCACCCTTAAGATGGCCTCGTTGGTCTTTTCCAGCTTTGTTCCGGTGGGCATCCATAGTTCTACGACAAACTGGTTTCTTTCTGCTGCCGGGAAGAATTGTTGCCTTACGCCTTTTGAGAACAGCAGGCCTGCGAAGATAATGGGCACCAGGCTGCTGATAATAGTTAACCGGGGATGCATTACGCACCAGTCCAGCGAGGCATTATATCCATCCTGCATCAGGTCCAGCATGGAACGCCTTTGCTTCTTTTGAGGACCTTCTTCCGTTTGCTGGTGCAGGCCTTTCTTTATAAAAGTGTAGCAAAGCAAGGGTGTGAGCACCATGGCTACAAAGAAGGAGGATGCCAGGGCAACAGCGACTGTTATGGGTAAAGCGAAAATGAATTCCCCAACGGTGCCTCTTAACAGGATCATCGGCATGAAGGACGCAATGATAGTAACGGTTGCGGCCAATACAGGTATTACCAGGTCGCTGGCGCTGCGCCAGGCGGCTGTCCACCGCTCAATACCTTCATCCAGGAGCTCTACATAATTATCTGCGATCACGATCGCATCATCCACCACCATCCCTAATACCAGTATTAAGGCCGCGAGGGATACCTGGTGCAGCTCAATGCCCAGGGCATGCATGACGGCAAATGTAACCGCAACCGTCATTGGAATAGCCATCGCTGCCACGGCGGCTATACGCAGGGGTAGCAGCAACACCACTACTGCGATCACTGAAAGGATAGCCAGGAAGAATTCCCGGATAAAATGAGAGATATTCTCATCTACTACGTGTGGCTGATTGACGATGGTGGCGATCCTGACAGAAGAAGGGATGACCTTCTTTGCATCTTCAATCTTCCTGTTCACTTCTTCTCCGAACTTTACAATATTGTTGCCTTCCTGCATTTGAATGGACAGCATTATGGCTTTGTTGCCATTGACGGTAATGATACTCTGCGGCTCTGCATAATCCCTTTTCAGGCTGGCCACATCTCCTAACTTAATGACAGCGCCAGAGCGTGATGTGCCTACGATCTGGTTAGCCAGGTCGGTTTCGGTGCTATAATATCCATTGGTATAGAGCGGCGCTTTGCTGCTGCTGGTTTTTACTTCGCCGGTTGCGTTGATGCTGTTTTGAGATTGTAACAAGCGTACTACCTGGTCTGTACTCACGCCGTATTGTGAGAGCTTTTCAGAAGTGGCGGATACGACAATCTCTTCCTGTTGCTCCCCTATTCGTTTTATTTTAGAAGCGGCAGGGATGGTGCGCAGATAATCTTCCAGCCGCTGGGCATATCGCTTTAATTCGTCGTAGCTGGCCTCATTGCTTTCCAGGGCGATCACCATGGCCTCTGTGTCACCGAAATCCGAGTTGACGACGGGCCCTCTTACACCTTCCGGCAGGTCGATCTGCCGGGACACCAGGAGCTGATGACGCAGCTTGCTCCAGAAGATATCCGGTTGCTTTACATTTTCTGTAAGCTCTACGTTTACTACCACCACACCATCTTTTGTAGTAGAATATGTTTTTGATTTGTCTACCTCTTCGTATTGAAAAAGATACTGCTCCAGCTTCTTAGTAACCTGGTCTTCCACCTGTACGGAGTTGGCCCCGGGGAAGTATGCAACGACCAGGCCCTGGCGGATGGTGATCTTAGGATCTTCCCTTCGTGGCATATTGAACAGGGAATTGACGCCTACCGCAAAAAGTAATAACAATACCGATAAGGTGACATGCTTATACTTCAGCGATGATTGTATTATGCTCATCCTCTTATTTATTTGGTAATAGTAATCGGGGAACCATCAGAGAGCCTTTTTTGTCCACCTGTAACCACCACCTCTTTCCCGGAAAGGCCTGATACAATTTCGATCTTGTTATCCACCATGTTTCCCAGGCTTACCCGGCGCCGGAATGCTTTGTTCTGGGCGCTGTCTACCACAAATACAAAATTCTGATTAGCCAGGTCCTGTTGGATGCATTCAGCCGGCAGCAGGATGACCTGCTTTTGGGTATTGGTAGTGATACTGGCTTCTGCGATCATACCGGGACGGATGATCAGTCCGGGGTTCTCTATTTCAATCTTTATAGTAAATGCCCGGGAAGTAGCATCGGCTGCCGACCCTACTTCCATGACCTTACCGGTGAAGGTTTTATCAAGCGCTGAAATACGGACGTTTGCCGCCTGGCCGATCCTGATCTCATGCAGCTCTCCTTCCGGTACGTATGCCAGTACCTTGACCTTCCTGATATCAGCGATCACGAACAAAGGCAGGCCAACGCTTATGATCTCGCCTACCTCTGCCTGCCTTTTCAGCAATACCCCGCCGATAGGGGAATACAGGCGGGTATCAGACAAGTTCTTTTGTTGTAATTGCTGCTGCAGCTTTGCCTGCTCCAGGCTGAAGCCTATTTTGGAAAAGTCGCTTTCACTCAGGCTGCCTCTTTCGTGCAGGATCTTCAAACGGCCAAATTCATCGCTGGCCGTATTTACCTGTACATCTGCCAATCCTTTGGCAATGGAATAGCTGGTGGGATCAAGACTGGCAATCATCTGGCCTTTTGAAATATTATCGCCTTCGTTACCGGAAATATAATTGATCTTGCCCGCCACCAAAAAGCCCAGCTTTACGGTAGTATTACCTTCTATATTACCGCTTACTGATACTTTCCCGGAAATGGCAGTAGGGAGCACTGCTTCCGCCTTAACAGCCAGGGGTGAAGCGTTACTATCGGCTGTGTGCCCTCCTTTGTTCCTGCAGGCGGAGAAAAGCAGCATGACAATCGTGACCAGGTAGAATAGAGATCGTCTCATCTTTTAATATTTTAATCTATATAAAAAATGAACAATCCAAATGGGGTTTTGGTTCGCGGAGGGAGGATCTGATGCGCTGGTTTGTTCATACTTCTACAAACAGCCCTCCTTCTTCTCATATTTTTGGAGGGAAAAGAAGTATACCTTTGCTTTGGGTATTATTTCCATAGCATTTATGAAAATTAAGCTTTTCACGATTGTCACACATGCCTTAGTTTGGATACTGTTGCTGGTTATTCCCTACATTTCAACAGATCAGCTGATCAACGCGTTAGATCCTTCTTCTAATGAAACATATCCCCTACTCTGCCTTGCGTTAAGTACCGTACTGATAATAATATTTTACTTCAATTACTTTTTCCTCATTCCTAAGTTTCTGCTTACAAAGAAATACTGGTTCTATTTCTCATTCCTGTTGCTGGCGATAGTAACCGTATTCGTATTGTCGGGACTTACATTTTTATCTTCCGGCTTCAACCATGGGACATTGCCCAAACCTGATGCGGCGATTGAAAAGATCTTTCCTGTTATAATAATGAATGCACTCTTATTGTGGTTGTTATTCATTGTATCCTCCATTTTATGGACCGCCTACAACAGGTTGAAACAAACGGAGAGCGAGAAGCTATCGGCACAAATCACTTCGCTTAAATCACAGATCAATCCTCATTTCCTGTTTAATACCCTGAACAACATTTATGCTACCGCCATTGATACCTCGCCCAAAACGGCAGATATGGTAGACAAACTGTCTGAGATGATGCGCTATACCATGAAAGACACACAACAGGATTCTGTTCTACTGGAAGATGAGATCAATTACATTAGTAATTTTATTGAACTACAAAAGTTACGCCTGGACAGAAGCGTAAAACTGGAATATCAGATCCTGGAAAATATCCCTGTTCTGCGTATTGCACCGATGCTGCTCATTCCCTTTATTGAAAATGCCTTTAAGCATGGCGTGAACTCTGAACAGAAAAGTCATATCAAAATTGAGATCAGTATGGACAGAACAGAATTTCAGCTCAGTGTAGTGAATAATAAAGTGGCTGTTCAGCGGGATATCGGGGAAAGAAGCGGGCTAGGGATTGAAAACACCAGACACCGCCTGAATCTGATCTATCCTTCCAAACATTTGCTGGTTATTAATGATACAGACAAGGAATTTTCCGTTTCTTTATATATCAACCTACAATGATCAACGCCATTGCCATAGACGACGAGCCTTTAGCACTTACCGTGATCAAATCGCTGTGTGATAAAAGTGAGCGCATCCACCTGCAAAAAACTTTCACCCAACCCAGCGAGGCGCTGAGGCATTTACGGAAATTCCCGGTTGACCTGATCTTTTGCGATATACAGATGCCTGCCATGACAGGGATCAATTTAGTGAAGTCATTGCAGAAAAACACGATGGTGATCTTTACCACCGCTTTCAGTGAATATGCAGTAGTAAGCTATGAATTAAATGCCGTTGACTACCTGCTTAAGCCCATTAATCAAAAACGCTTTACACAAGCCATTAACAAAGCGCAGGAGTACTTTGACTATGTCAATCAAAAAGACCATAGCGAAGAGAAAAACATATTTATTCGTGCCGATTTCAGTTTAGTCAAAATCCCTTTATCTGACATTCTGTATATCGAAGGATTAGCCGATTATCTCAAAATTTATATCAAGGACCGTAAAACCATTGTAGCGCGGATGTCTATGAAGGAAATGATGGAAAAGTTAAATTCAACTGATTTCATCCGAGTACATCGCAGTTTCATATTACCATTCGGCAAGATTGAGGCTGTGAGGGGCACTACTATTTTTATTGGCGACCAGGAGTTCCCTATTGGGCGAACTTATGCAGAGGCGTTTTTTAACCGCTATTCTTCTTAATAATGCTACGTTCTTCGCATAAATCTTTCACTTCTTCTCAAAAATTTTAACAGGGAAATTCTGGATTTCATATTTGTATCCTAATCACAAAAATGATTGTCGGATGCAAACTGGAATAGCCAAGCCTATATGCCAATTCATTATTATGCTCTTATTCAGCACAACACAGTTGATGGGGCAGTCGAAATTCACCATAAGCGGAACGGTAAAACAAAAATCTACAGGCGAAACCCTCATAGGAGTAACTGTAGTGGTAGTGGAAAAACCCAATGTGGGTGTAATTACCAATGAGTATGGTTTTTATTCCATTTCGCTTCCTAAAGGCAATTATACATTACGCTTTTCTTATGTTGGGTACAAGCAGGAGACAGTTTCTGTTAAACTGGATGCAGATGCCAGGGTAAGCATCCATCTTTCTGACGAAAGCAAGTTACAGGAAGTGGTTATACGCGCTAAGAAAGATGATGACAATCTTACAAAAGCCACCATGGGCACTGAAGTGCTGAATATGAAAGAGGCGGCGAAGCTCCCGGTAATATTTGGCGAAAAAGACCTGGTTAAGACCATCCAGCTGATGCCTGGTATAAAATCAAACGGGGAAGGAAGTAATGGCTTTTCTGTAAGAGGCGGCGCTACCGACCAAAACCTGATCTTGCTGGATGAAGCACCGGTGTATAATGCATCTCATCTCCTGGGGTTCTTCAGCTCTTTCAATAGTGACGCCATTAAAGACGCCACCATTATCAAAGGTAATAGTCCGGCGCAGTATGGCGGCAGACTTTCATCCGTGCTGGATGTAAAAATGAAAGAAGGCAACAGCAAAGACTACCAGGTAAGCGGCGGGCTGGGCCTGATCAGCAGCAGATTGACGGTAGAAGGCCCTATTCAAAAAGAAAAATCTTCCTTTATGATATCCGGCAGGCGGACCTATGCCGATCTTTTTGCACGGCTCTCTTCCGATATGAAAGATGTCAAGCTGTATTTCTATGATCTGAATGCGAAAGCAAACTGGGCCATCAATAGTAAGAACAAACTATACTTCTCCGGGTACTTTGGCAAAGATGTGTTCAGTGTGTCTTCATTGTTTGGGAGCGATTGGGGCAATACTACTGCTACTGTACGATGGAACAGTATCCTGAGCAGCAAATTGTTCTCCAACACTTCCTTCATTTACAGCAACTATGATTTCAATGTAGGTTTTAAAACGGACGCCAGCGAGATCAATTATAATTCCCATATCAAAGATCTGAACCTGAAGCAGGATTTTACCTGGTATGCAAATACCAACAATACGGTACGCATCGGCTTCAATATTATACACCATACCATTACCCCTACCAAAGCAGGAGGAACGGATATTGTAAGCGTCAAAAACAGCCGTAAAGGACTGGAGAACGCGGTGTATGTGAGCAATTCGTGGAAGGTTTTTGACAAGCTCAATATTGACTATGGACTACGGTTCTCACTTTATAACGTTTTGGGCGGCAGCACTTACAATATTTATAAGGATAATCACCTCATTGACTCCGTAATATTAGCGGACGGAAAAATTGGCAAGAACTATTACAATCTTGAGCCAAGAATCTCCGCGAGCTACCAGCTGAACAATAGCGCCAGTATAAAAATCGGGTATGCCCGTAACACACAAAACCTGCACCTGATGAGTAACTCCACCGGCGGCAGTCCTACTGATGCATGGATCGGGAACAGCTATAACATCAAGCCGGAGGTAGCCGACCAGTACAGCATTGGTTTTAGTAAAAACCTTTACAACAATGCATTTGAACTGAATACCGAGGCATACTATAAAACAATGTCTAACCAGATAGATTACAGGGATGGCGCCGACATCAACACGGTTCCTGATATTGAAAGTGAATTGCTTTTTGGCAAAGGCCGGGCTTATGGATTGGAAATTCTATTAAAAAAGAAAAAGGGAAGATTGACAGGATGGCTCGGATATACCCTTTCTAAAACAGAAAGACAAATAAGCGGCATCAATAATAACCAGTGGTACAATGCAAAACAAGACCGCACGCACGACATATCTATTGTAGGTGTTTACACGGTTTCGGAAAGATGGACATTGTCCGGTACATTCATTTACAACACCGGCAACGCGGTAACATTCCCTACCGGAAAATATGTTCTGAATGACCAGGTCATTTACCAATATGGAGCCCGTAATGCCGACAGGATGCCTGCTACGCATAGACTGGATATCAGCGCCACCTATGAAAGACCGTCCAGGAGAAGGTGGCAGGGTTCATGGAGCTTTGGGCTGTACAATATATATGGCCGCCGCAACCCCTTTGCCATCACATTTAAAGAGAATAAAGACAATCCGCAAAAGATAGATGCAGTGCAGACCTCACTCTTTCAATGGGTACCCAGCATCACTTATAATTTCAAATTTTAAGAAAGCATGAAAATGAAAAATATTGTCAATATACTATTCACCGGCTTACTTTTTATTTTTATGGGTTGCGAAAAAGTGATTGACCTGAATTACAAAAGCAATCCATCCCGGATCATCATACAAGGCAACGTTACCAATGAAGCCGGACCTTATTATGTAAAGATCACAAAGTCTATTGGTTTGAAGGATACCGGAAGCTATCCTACCATTGATGATGCCGTCGTTACGATCAGCGATGATGCCGGGAATAGTGATACCCTTAGCACACTCGGACATGGCAGCTACCGTACCAATCACCTGACTGGCGTAGAAGGCAGGACCTATACACTCAGGGTTCAGGCAGGAGATCAAACCTACACCGCACAAAGCACTATGTCAGAGCGGGTGCGCTTTGATTCTATTAAGGTAGAGACAGATCTGATTACCGGTGAAACGGAATACAGCTTCATACCGGTTTATACAGATCCCATAGCAAAAGGCAATAATTACCGGTTTGTGTTATGGCTAAATGACAGCCTGATCAACCAGCAGCTGGTGCAAAATGATGAGGTAAGAAATGGTGTTTTGAACACGGTGCGGCTGGAAATAAATGACGATGATTTTGACTTTAAGCCCGGAGATCTGGTCACTTTACAAATGCAATGTATTGATAAGAATGTAGCATTGTATTACAGAACATTGGCTTTAATATCAGACAGTGGGCCGGGTGGAGGCACCACACCGAACAATCCACCGAATAATATTTCAAATGGCGCGTTGGGGTTGTTTTCGGCACATACAGTGGAGAGGAAGAGCGTGAGGGTACCATAGTTCATAGGAGGACCAGCAAAAAAACCCGCTGTAAGGTTTGTTTACAGCGGTTTCTTGCATCTTTTCCCTGCGGATCACCTGACGAGCCAGGCCCGTGTTCAGGACGCAGCAGCCGAATTGACCATGGTGGATATGAAGAGCTGGGAGTTGATGTTTTAAATCCGGCAGATTGCGGACCGCATTGTAATATTCGTCGATCATAACCGTTTAAGAAAATTTCAGTTCGTATCTTTTACGGTTATGATAAAACAACTCGTATTCCTCATTTTATTCAGTATGGCAACTTTCCGGTCTACCGGACAGATCAATCTTGCCCAACCTTTTGAAGATTGCCAAATTAAAGGCAGCATCACATTGTTTGACTACAAGGAAAAAAAGTGGATATCAAGTGATATCAATGACAGTCATGTCCCTACCCTTCCGGCATCGACCTTCAAAATAATAAATACCCTGATTGCGCTTGAATCGGGTGTTATTGCGAATGAAAATCAGATCATTCAATGGCCCGGATGGACAGATACCGTTAAATATGGTTATCGTCCGGATATTTATCATGACATAAGCATGAAAGAAGCGTTCAAGGCTTCAGCCGGCTGGGCGTATGTTGAACTAGCAAAGAAGATAGGTAAACCCAAATATAAAGATTATCTGACTGCCAGTAAATACGGCAATGTGGACCTTTCTGTAAATGATGATGATTTTTGGAATTTCGGGAATCTCGCGATCTCGCCTGTGAACCAGATTGAAGTATTAATTGGCGTATATGAAGAATCGCTGCCCTTCAGGAAAGAGTCCTTTAAGATACTCAAGGACATGATGATCGAGCAAAAAACGCGGGATTATACGTTAAGGGCAAAAACAGGATGGACAAGGGACCATGGTAAGGACACCGGGTGGTGGGTCGGTTATGTGGAGCGTGGAGAGCATGTTTATTTCTTCGCGACAAGGTTGATAAAGGATAGAAGCGTGCCGAATCCGAATTTTGGAAAGTACAGGAAGGAGATTACGATGGAAGTTTTCAGGCAATTGGGAATAATGTGAAATTATGATAAACGTAACAAGAACGGTAACAAACTCAACGTACAAATGAAGGCCGTAAAAAAGCCGCTACAATCTATGACTGTAGCGGCTTTTAATGTGTTTTAAGCTCGTCGGGAAACTTTTGAGCTTTTACCTAGTTGCCCCACCAGGATTCGAACCTAGACAAACAGAACCAAAATCTGTCGTACTACCATTATACTATGGGGCACCATTGATTTGGGATGGCAAAATTAGGCTTTTTTTTATTACTTCAAAAAAATATCGCTACTTTTTTTGAGCACAGAGAATCAATCACTTAGATAAGAGCTCCTGCACCTTTTCTAGCACTTTTTCAGGTCTCAGCCACTCCATACAGGCATGATCTCCTCGGAAACAGGGTTTATTACCAAATACGGAGCAGGGACGGCATTCAAGGTCTATTTGCACGGCCCTGTCCATCGGCTGCCCATAGCCCATAAAACCTGCAAAAGGATGCGTAGCGCCCCAGACAGAGACTACGGGGATACCGAACAGCGATGCCAGGTGCATATTGGCAGAATCCATACTGATCATCAGGTTCAGCTGACTGATGATGGCCAGCTCCTCTTCCAGGGAAAAACGGCCCGCTATTACGGTAGCCTGCGGATACTGCTGCGCCAGCTCCTGAAGCTGCGCTACTTCCTGTGCGCCGCCTCCGAAAAGCAGGAATTTATATTGCGGCTGTTGACCCAGCACTGCCAGCGCCTGTTCCATTTTTTCCAGGGGATAGGTCTTTTCGCGGTAGGTGGCAAAGGGAGCCACTCCTATCCAGGTATCAGCGTTTTTTACACCGGTAACAGCGGTAATCTTATCATTTAAAGGTAGGCGAATCACCGGCGCAGGCGTTGTTGGCATATTGCAGGAAAAGCCCAGCTGCCTGAAAACGGTGGCATAGCGTTCTATGGTGGTGGTGAGTGGCTGCAGCACCTTCTCCTCCTGGCGGGTGAGGGCTTTTTTACCCTCCCGTCCTTTATCAATTACCGCGGCAGGCACCCCTTTGAGGCGGAAAAAAGTACGTACTATTTTGGCGCGCAGCACTTCGTGCAGATCGGCCACTGCAGTAATGCGATGTGCTTTGCTGATCTCGCGGAAGAGCCGGTATAATCCCGGCAGGCCTTTATGCCGGCCTTTCAGATCAGCCGGAAAAAAGGTGAGGCGGGGAATATCCTTGCAGAGGGCGCCCCAGTTCTTGTTGGATACAAAAACGATTTGCATACCGGGATTTTCTGCAAGCACCTGTTTCATAACAGGTATAGTCATTGCAGCGTCTCCCATTGCTGAAAAGCGGATGGCAAGTACCGTCAAGGTCTCTTTATTTTACTGTTTTGTATAGTACCGGGTTCAGGGAAGGATCGTTATACATTTTCATCTGCCTGTACGCCTTCATGTATTTTTTTCCGCTGTTGATATCTTCCAGAAGTTCTTCAATAGCAGTGCCCAGGTCTTTCTGTTGTATCAGCAGGATATCCAGTTTACGCTGGCAGGTGGTACGGTGCTCTTCTGTAGCGTCGGCGCGGTGGGCCTCCTCCTGCATGTGGTAGATCTTGAGCGCAAGGATAGAAAGGCGGTCAACCGCCCAGGCAGGGCTTTCGGTATTGATCCGCGCGCCCTGCTGCGGCGTTACGGCCTTATATTTTTCCAGGAAATAACTGTCGATGTACTCTACCACATCGGTACGTTCCTGGTTGGAACGGTCGATCCAGCGCTTGATATCCAATGCTTTTACCGGGTCAATGGCAGGGTCACGGACAATATCTTCCAGGTGCCATTGCACCGTGTCTATCCAGTTCTTCAGGTAGAGCAGGTGCTCTATGCTGTTTTTGTCGTAAGGATTGGCTATTGTCTGATGTACATCATCGTGTACATGATAATCCTGTATGCTCTGGTTAAATACCTGGTTACATAATGCTGTGAACATAGGACAAATGTATATAAAAGAACCTGTCATACAAAGAACGCACCATATGGAATACAGGGTTTCCTTAACATTGAAGTAACATTCACGTGTTACATTTAGAGTCGCAAATCGCTAATGCATAATCTATGTCTGATAACCCGTCAAAAGCGCTTTTCCAGCAGTTGTTTGAGGCGAACCGCGATAAGGTGTTCAGGTTTGCTTATAAACTTACGGAAGATGTTGCCCGTGCAGAGGAGATCACCCAGCAGTGCTTCATCAGACTTTGGGAAAACATACACAAGGTACAGGAGGGACAGGACGTTTTTCCACTGTTGTTTGTTCTGACCAAAAATATCGTGGTGGACCAAACCCGTAAACTATACCGGGAGAAACAAACGCTGGCGCAAATGTCATCTCATCAGTCTTCTACTGTCAGCGAAAACAGGGAGGAACAACAGCTGATGCGCAAAGAATTCTGGCAACAGATACAGAAGGTAGTGGATAAAATGCCGGAGCAACGCCGGAATGTATACCTGCTGAGCCGGGATAAAGGCTGTAGCCATAAAGAGATCGCTGAACAGCTGAGCCTCTCCCCTACCACTGTCAGAAATCACCTGAATCTTGCCTTGCAGTTCATTCGCAGGGAAATGATGATACACTACGATATAGAAGTTAAATAAGCCCCTTATGCCCTCCACCAACTGCTTTCGTAAATTATTGGCTGCCCTTGCCTGCCTGCTGTTGATCAGCGCATGCAGCAAAAAAGATGATCCCGGTCCTACGGTTCCCACTGGCCCTGTTACCCAGAAAGAGATCAATAGCTGGATACTGGATAGTATGCGTTATTTCTACCTGTGGAGTGGCTCCCTGCCCGCAACAGCGGATACCCAGCCATCCACCACAGTATTCTTTAACAGTCTGAAAAACAGTGCAGACCGGTTCTCTTTTTTGTATAATCCCGGCGATCTTTCTACCTATCCCAGGTACATGCTGTATAGTTACGGCATAGACTTCAGTGTTATTGACTGGCCCCAGGCGCCTGGCGGCGCCATCGGTGTAATAAAACTGGTATTGCCGAACTCCCCTGCCAATCATCAGGCGGGCCTGCGACGGGGCATTTATTTTACCCGTGTCAATGGCACCGCGCTTAGCAGCAGTAATGCTGTAGGGTTGAGTGAGGCGCTGCTCCAGCAGTCATCTGCCACCTTCACTTTAGCCACGGTGACCGGCGACAAGGTGACGGAAGACACTACCATTACATTAGCCGCGCAGAGTTTAGGAGAAGAACCCATCTACCAGCAAAGCATATTCAATTCAAACGGAAAAAAAGTAGCGTACCTTTTTTATAATTACTTTAATGACTATTATAACCAGGATCTAATAGGAGCTTTTCAGCAGTTCAAAACCGGGGGCGCCAGCGAATTGATCCTGGATCTGCGCTATAACCCCGGTGGCAGCGTGGCTGCGGCTGCGGTATTAACCGCGCTGATCGCGCCCAACGTCAGCGAACAAAGCGGATTTGTTAAATTCAGCGGTAATACCCGGCTGGGGCAAAGAACGGTGTCCTTCAAATCAGCCCTCTCTGTTCCTGAAGGCGGTTCACCTATTGCTTTCCCCTCACTGGAAAGCGGCCGGCTGTCCCTCCAACGGGTATTCATCCTGGCAGGACCACAAACCGCTTCTGCAGCCGAACTGGTGATCAATAACCTGAAGCCCTATACGCAGGTAGTAATGATCGGACAAAATACCTTTGGTAAAGATAAAGGGGCCGTGACCATCAGTGACCTCCGCAAGCCCCAGCGCATATCCTGGGTACTGCAGCCCATCACTTATAACCTTTCCAATGTAAACGGAACCGGCGGATATACGCAAGGTATCAGCCCACAATATGTTCTCAGCGAAATGAGCTATCAACCGCTTTCAGCGATCGGTAATACAGCAGATCCCTTGATAGCGAAAGCCCTCTCTATCATGAATAATGGAGGACGGCAAACAGCGCCTGTAGCGGAGCGCATGACGAGGATCTTTTTCGATTCAAGGCAAGAGGCTGCAGCAGGAAATGTAGTAAGTGTGCCAGTTGGGTTGGTAAGGTAAGGAATCAACAAACAATGGCTGTCTTCAAAACGCACGCTGTAAAAACAGCCTGCCTGGTATAAAGTAATCAACTGATGATTATAAAAAACTATTAAATGCTCAAAGCAGGGTTTTCATTTATATGTTGAGTAACTTATTTTCTTATGCATGTTTATTTCAAGGGCATGGTTGCTATCCGGTAGGGACTATTGCTGCTGGTATCTGTCACTACATCCTTCACAACTGTTTTGCGTCCTGCTCCCAGCAATAGCAATCCATTTTGCAGCTGCTTTCCGGCAACATTACACTTATGCGGATGTGTAACAATCCTTATATGCTGCAGCACACCGGAACTGTCATCCGGCAGCTCGCCGCCATAAGCCCAACCACTGTTGGGATAAGGTTCTTTTTGTGGCGCTTTTCCCAGTAACACAATGCCGCTCCAGCTGCGGGTAGCATCATTTACCTGAAAAAGGATGGGCCAGTCGTTAAGTCCCCGGGCCATTATTCTGGCGCCACGGGTAACTACCAATCCCGCGCCTGTATCTTCCTTATTGGTTATTTTAATGACCGTTCCCGGTTCTATGGTCAATGTTGCTTCATTACTAACGTATACCCATCCTGCTATATACCAGGGATGTGTATTGGTTAACAGCGTGTTTTCTGCGATAACAGGCGGCAGGGTATCGCGCATAGGAATCATCACCGTTCCCACCTTTGGGATTACCGGCGCTTTCTCTTCCTTTTCGCAGGAAAAAAGCACACATAACAAGAGTATGCATTTTACGCCTGCAGTAAAATACCTTTGAATATGTAGATAACTCCCAGACACCTGCCCTGATTTTATAATGTTGTAATGGCAGCCTGTATCTGGTTGCTCGCATCTTCACCTACGTTGTCGTGTACCTGAATAAGGTTCAGGTGTCCTTCATAGATAGTGCTTGGCCCCATCAAAAGGAAAAAATCCCGGTTTAAATACCTTTGTTTTATAAATTCTCCTGTGGCCGGATTCTTCAGTTTAAACGCATATCTTATCCTGGTAGTGGAGCCTTCTACCACGTGCGGCAGTGTAACAGATTGCGGATGCAATGCTCCTTTTTTCATACCGCTTACTACAACGCCTGTTTCAACCAGCTGGCTGCCGTTGAGGCTATAGATATGCAGATCCAAAGTGGGGTAGTCGTTAAAAGCTTGTTTGAAAGTATAGAAGAACTGCATCTTTACGGAATCTGCACCTACAGTCAGATCGCCGTTTAAAAATCCTTTTACCCCCAGCAGATCACTAAAAATTACTTTAAGGTTGACTATGCCATTTCCCGGAACGGCGATGGAAGTATCAGCTATCAATGAATCTGTAGCTGCTTTGAATATGCTCAGCTTCCCTGATTTATTAGCAGGTAATACAAATGTTGAAGGCACCCCGCCTGTTGCGAGCGTTGCCATTTTAGTGCCTTCAAAGAATACATCCAGCGGAGTTGCATCTGTGGTGCTGGCTTGCGAAATACTTACCTGACCAAAATAGTATTCACCCGGTAAGTCGCCTTTTTTACAGGCGCTCATAAAAACGATCAGAACAAAGACAAGTAAAATTGATTTTTGCATATTGTATATAAATTGACTACAAGCTTATTTAGATAATAACGTATAAGGTTTTATACCTTATACGTTATTATTAATAGGTTAGAAATTAGCGCAACTTAACGAAACCACCTGTTGCCCATTGGCCGTTAGCAAACGCACCTGCAGCAGTAGCAGGAGAGAATAATGCATCAGGCTCAAAGTTGGCAATAGCAGAGCGATCAAACGGACTAGTCAGTACAATAGAAGCGTTAGGATCAGCTTGACCAGAGTAGTCCTGGCTACCAGTCGGTGTGATGTTTACATAAGCTTCACCAGCAGTGTAAGCATGTACAAAGCTGCTAGCTACGGTACCGCTGCCCAGACCTTCTCTCCACAGCCCCCTGTTGTAACCCAGGAAGATAGAGTTGCTGATAGCGAACTGTGACCTTCTTCTCAGGTGAGCAGAACGACCATAAGTACCTGAACCGGAAGGCTGACCGTTGGTGATAGAAGCTTTGGCAGCTGAAGGCAGACCTACGATAGTGATGTAGTTGTAAGTAACGTTGGTCGTCGGAGTAGCAGTTGAACCAGTAGCATCGTTATCACTTTCAAAACCATTGGAAGTGCTCAGATCAGCACGGGTGGTGTCTGCCAGGCCCAGTGCGTAAGTGATAGTACCCCTGAAACCGTTGTCAGTATCAAACATGTCATCCAGTGCATCTACAGAGATCAGGTGAGAAGCGTTCACAGTACCGCCGAACCATTCGAAAGCGTCATCTCTTGACTTAAATACTTCCACGAAGTCAACGGTTGTACCGCTACCAACGCCGCCGAAAGTCAGACCGTTGATCTCATTGTTGGGGGTCAGTTCGAAACCAGCCCACTCGATACGGATGTGACGCAGAATACCGGAGTTGTCGGTATCAACAGTACCGGTTGAACCACCGAAAGTAGCGCTGGCAGGAGGATTGCTGGGAACGCCTTCTACCTGAACGCGACCGCTGTGGTTAGAAGAAGCATTACCCAGTACAATCACGCCAGACCAGTCACCAGACTTAGGAGCAGTGCTGGTACCAGTGTTAGCAGAAGTGAAGATGATTGGGTTAGCAGCAGTACCGTCAGCCAGGATCTTAGCACCACGGCAAACTACCAGACCACCACCGGGGATACCAGTACCGGTAGACAGGTTACCTTTGATGGTAGTACCTGCATCAATGATCAGTACATCAGCAGAATCAACATACACCAGACCGCTTAAGCGCCATGCGAGACCACCATTAGCCGGGCTTTTCAGGCGAATAGTGTCCTTCACGTTGTGTCCTGTTCCCAGTACACCGCTCAGGGTAGGGTTGGTTGGGTTAATGATGGTTGCAGACGTGTAACGATCGTCGCCGCCAACAGGGGCTTGTGCCTCTTTCTTACAGGAAGAAGCTACCAGTACAGCACCCAGTAAGGTAACTGACATCAGGCTTAACACCGAGGGTTTTCTTTTCATGTTTCTTGTTGCTTTTAAGGTTAAAAATGAATACCTGATCAGGGTTTATAATTGATACGCGTATTCTCAGAACTTATAACTGAAGGTAGCGCTGAATGTACGTCCGGGGCGTGCTTCATAGTTAATGATATCTTCTCCTTTCTTATACAGCAGCTGCCCGGTGGATGGATCTTTTTTCCCATCCTGTACATCCTGGTCTTTCAGGTATTGATTTCTGTACACTACAGAATAGCTGTTCAGCAAATTGGATACATTTAATCTTACTTCTGCCCGCTGTTTCAGCAAACGCACCGCCACCTGCGCATCCAGCGATTCCAAGGGTCGTTCAAAGAGAGAAAAGCGGTAAGCTCTGTCAGGACGGAACATCCTGTTTGCAACGTAATTATACACCAGGCTCAGTGATACCGGTCGTATATCGTAATACATTCCGGCGTTTACAATATAGTTGCTGGCGCCAGTTTGCGGCCGTTTTTCCTCTTTTCCGATATCTTCCATCGGTGTAACTTTTGCAGGATTGGTGCTATCTATACCATTGTAGTTAACCGTCATAGGCGTTACACGGGCATCCAGCGCTGTAAAGTTTCCATACAGGGTAATGTTCTGCAGCACAGGCACTTTGGTGAATGCCAGGGATTTGCGCACTTCTACTTCCAAACCGTAGTTCTTCGCATTCTTATTGTTTCTTAATTCATATATGCCGCCGCTTTGTTCATCGGCATATATTTCCATGGGATATTCGAATTTTTTATAGAAGAGGGAGAATGACAGCACCTCTCCGGCACCCGGATACCACTCGTAGCGAAAATCCAGATGATGCGCCAGCGTAGATTTTACCAGCTGGCTGTAGTAGTTTCCGCCCAGCTCAAAATCATATTCCTGGAAGAACGACATTTCACGAAGATCAGGGCGTATGATACTTTTAGCGTAGGATGCACGCAGGTTCATACTATTGGTAAGGCTATACGTGAGGTTAACAGAGGGAAAGATATTCCAGTTGGGCTCTCTGTTCCGCAGCTCAGAAAAGTCATACTGGTTAATATCACCACCTCCACGGCTCTGGTTGATCCATCTTTCCAGGGAATCCAACGCTGCATTCACACCGTTGAGGTTATAATACTCAGCCCTTACACCTCCTACCAATCTCAGCCTGTCACCGATCCTAGTATCTATCATGCCATAAACAGCATGTAAAGCGGCTGTTCTGTGAAAGTCGTCGTTAAACCCGCTGTAAACATATCCTCCGTTGTTTTCAGCAGAAAAGGCCTTTGCCAAAGGCTGGGGATATCCGTTGTGATTGTCAAAGGTGTTGCCGATGTTGACCACATAGAACAAACGGTCTTTGCTCCATCCGCCGTAACCTACTTTAAATGTGTTGTTGAAAGGTACTTTTCCTGCATTGAACCGGAATGGCATAGATACAGATGCATCCCAGGTAAAATTATTTTCAAACGCGCGGCTCCACCAACGTAAGGCGCCGGTGCTGATGCCGCTGCTGTAGGCATTCAGTATGCTATACTCATTCAAGGCGCCGGCCTCTGTTTTCTGGAACCTTGTTGTAACCTGGTGATTGTCTGGTTTCTGGCGGTCTAAGCGTAAATAGCTGCCAGACCATTTTACCTTAATCCCTTTATTACCTAAAGCATGTTCTCCTTTTAGCTGGTTCTGCCACAAATTTGTCAACGTGGTAAGGTCATAGTAGCCTAACGCATCCTGATTCCAATCAGCCATATGCCCTGTACCCACAATCAGCTGCTGATCAAGTGTACGCAGGTAAAGGCTTTGAAAACCCAGACGATGACGCTCATTTCTATAACCAAGTCCTAACAGTCCACCCAGGTTGGTCGTCATACCATAGCGCTGACCTGTATACCCAACATATTCTGTGCTGGTGGTATCCGGCCATTGAAAGCCGTCACGGCTCATTCTTACATCCTGTTTGGAAAATGTATTGCGATAACCAACAGAAGCGACCAGGCCAAACTGGTCATTTTTCTTACCGCGCATCACCCTTCCTACAGACACCTGGTAGTTTTGAGAAAGCGGTGCTTTAAACTGGTACAGACCCCAGTTATTGCTGAAAGCATTGCCATCTTTACCGGCTACCTCTGCAAACTTTGCCCGTACATCACTTTCATTTTTCCAGTCGAGTGATCCCATTAATTTGCGGTGGTCTGATACCTGCCCGAAATACTCCTTACCTTCCAGTTTCAGTGAAAGAAAATCCTTACCGGTGGTTTTGTCGTTATAACTTCCACCTACACTTATATTCAGAAAGTTGGCAGAAGGAATGTCCAGTGTATTTACTTCTACCAGGCCTCCGCCAAATTCTGCGCTACGGTCTGGCGTGATCGTTTTTACTACCACCACATTTTCTACGATATTGGAGGGAATGATATCGAAGCTGAAGTTCTTACGGTTCAGTTCCGTGCTGGGCATGATCTGCCCGTTCAGTACGGCCTGGTTATAACGCTCACTTAATCCCCGCACAACTACGTATTTATTGTCCATAGTAGACAAGCCGCTTACTCTCTTTAATACTTCACCGATATTCTTATCCGGTGTACGGCTGATCTGCTCAGCACTGATACCGTCTGAGATCACTGCACTGTTTTTCTGTAAGGCATATAAGCCTTCTACAGAAGCGCGTTTATAGTTAGCTGTTACTGTTACTTCCTTCAAACGGGAGCCGCTGCTTTTCATCACTACATCCAGCGGGGTAAAGCCTTTTTCCTTTACCACTACTTCTGTCACCTTGCGGGAATCATAAGAAATGTAGCTGAAAGTAAGGGTATATACGCCGGGAGGCAGCGATAACTCATAGGTGCCATCTACGTTAGTAACGGTTCCTTTTCCTTCCTGCACCTGTATGGTAACACCTGGCAGCGGTTCATTCTTACCATCTACTACTTTACCACTGATACGTCCGTTCTCTTCCGACGCTACGCGTTCCTGCCTGCCCTTGCGCAGCGCAATGGTATTATTCGAATAGGTGATATCAATGGGGGCATACATGTCGAGAAAAGCTAATACTTCTCCTAGTGTACTGTTCCCTAATTTTGCCCTGTCCACTTTGCACTGCCCCAGATACTCAGGGTCATATATAAATGTATAACTGGTTTGTTGCTCAAGATTCTTTACCACAGCGGCTGCTGTAGTATTTTGCATATTAACCTGCACTTTGTCTTTTAGTCCCTGGTACAATTGTGCCGCCAGTACCATGGGATGCCACCCCCAGAAAAAACATAACAAGGATACCACCCATTTTTGTAAAGTACCCCTGTAAAAAAATCTGTTTGTAGATTTTTGCATACTTTTGAATTGCTTTTAGTTAAAAATGAATACCTGACCGGATACCTATCCGGTTCAAAAGGCACTGCTTTTTGCAGTGCTTTTTTATTGTCTTTATGGCTACAGTTCTTTACCGTTTTATCACATACGTGTTGCTACCCGTTTTAGCATAGGAAAAATTATGTACATATTGCAAGGAGGTAAGTATCTGCTCTAATGTTTCATTTGCAGTAAATGAGCCTGTTACTTTTCTTTCTGCCAGCTGCTTGTTTTCTAAAATGATCTTACAATCATAGCGGCTTTGCAATTTGGCAAAAGCATCCTCCAGGGTGGTATTTTCAAATATTAGTTTGCCGTTTTTCCAATCCAGCACTTCCGGTATATTAAAGCGAAGAATAGGTGCAGATGAGGCCCCCTTCCTGTACAGCAACATCTGACCAGGGCTAAGCACATAAGCAAATTTTGCCGTGCGTACAGCCACCTTACCGGTTACCAGGCTTACGGCTATACTACCGTCGGATTTATTGCTAGTGGCAATGTTAAAAGAGGTACCCAGCGCAGTGGTAGCCAGATCGCCCACGTGAACGCTGAATGGCCGTTCATCGTCCCTGGCTACTTCAAAGTAGGCTTCACCTTTTAGCCACAGATCACGGGTGGTATCATTATATCCGCTGTTATAAGCAAGCGTGGCGCGGGCGTTCAGCCATATCCTTGAACCGTCGGGCATAGACACCAAACGCATGTTACCGCCCGCATTATAAATAGTATCCCATTGCACTGCAGCAATCTTTAATTGCTGTCCTTCGCGTTGTGATTGCCACAACCAGGCGCCGCCGCTTATCAATATCAGTATAACAGCAGCAGCACTATACCAGCGGCTATATACTTTTTCCATTTTTGGGGGCGCCGGTAATGGTGTAAGCACTTTTGCAGTGTCTGCTTCCCGGGCGGCCTGCTCCCAGCCAGACATTAGATAAGCATCAAGCGCCGGTGTAGCCTCTTGTGAAAGGTACTTTTCTACAAGAGCCGCTTCTTCCGGCGTACAGGCGCCTTTAAAATATTTTTCTAACAAATGGTTATCCACATCCATGATTTCTTTATTGAAGCACAGGCATTAGCCAGGCAACGTACTATAAGAGTACGCATGGTGAAGAGAGAGATACCAAGGCGGTCACCTGAGTTTACAATTTGTTAATACTGCGGGACAAATGCGGGCTGTCAATGCGGAGAACAAAAAAAGCGTAAGGTAGATACCTTACGCTTATTGTAAAAGATTGTCATGTGAATGTTCGAGAATGCAAATCGTGTAGGCTTTTAATGGTTATGTTGGGGCTAGTACCTTCATTTTTTAACCACCTAGTTTATAAGTTTTAATATGTTGATAACGCATGCAAATAGTAATGCCGTTAAGCATCAGATATTGGCATAGTTGATTTTTATTACTTATTGTTGATGAATGTATGATATGATCAGATATACCCAGGAAGCACAAATCGTCATAACATAGCACTTCAAAGCTGGCAATGGGTTTTCTTTTCATACGTGTCTTTAATATCCAGGGTTACTCACGTCTACTTCTTACGGGTTCCTAACACTGTTGTATGTGCAAATTACACCACACCACTGTAAAAAATACCGCAGTAAGTAGTTTTTTCCACGATTTTTGCTACAACTTTTGTGTTAAAACTGATATGTTTTTGTCCAATTTAGCAATGACCGGCTTGAATACAGAGATAAAGCGATAACGAAAGTTTCCTGGAAAAATAATGTCATCCTGACAATGATCAGGATGACATTATTTTTTATACTGCTTGTTGTTGAACGAGCTTATTTAACAATGGTAGAATCGCCGCCGTTGCCGCATTTCCACACCAATTCACCTTTCACAGATACAGTTGCATTGTTGTAGAGATTAGCTTTGTAGGAAATCAGAAATTTGTCGGCATCCACCACCTGGTCAAAATAAGACCAGGTTTCTTTAGGATCATTGTAGTTGTTGGATACTGTTTTCAGCAGGTTATGAGGCTGCGTATTAACATAGCCCAGCATTTCCAGCAGTTGTGTACCGATACCGAAATCGATGCCCTGCTCGTAGATACCACCTTTGATAGCTTTGCTGTAATCATAAGTGTATTTGATGTTTTTTGAAGCATCACCCTGCAGGTGGATCTTTACTACGTTATCGCGCCAGTCGTACTCATAAACGTTTACACTGGGAACAGCAGCGGGATCAGTAGCAAAGGACAGTTTAGACAGACGGCCTTTGTAATCATAAGTGAACTTCTGGTATTCGGTAGCCCAGGGCTCTTCACCAGGGAAACGCTTGTAAACGATAGCGCTCACCGGTTGGCCACAATTGTTCAGTTTAGCTACCAATAAGGTATCTCCTGCTTCATTCAGCATAAACACCTTCTTTGCAGCATGGTAAACGGGGCCCCTGAACTCATGGAAGGACCAGTGTGCACCCAGATAGGCGTCCAGGAAATTCACCTTGCCATCTGTGCCGTAAGTTTTAGTGAATTTGAAAGGCTGAGGGTAATGAACACTCCAGGAGGTATCATTTCCGGGAGACACCAGCAGTGTACGGATATCACATGCAGGTTTGGGGCAATACACGCATTGTGCATCTGCTACCGATTCTTCTGCTTTCAGATCAAGGTTCTGTTCTGATTTTTTACAGGCATAGAAAAGTAAGGTAGCCGCGCTAACAGCGATAACAGCGCGCAGGCTTGTAAAGAGCTTTTGCATAAAAAAAGTGCTTTTAGGTGATAAATGAATACTGATGACTATCACCTGGGGTCATGGAGCTGCACTACAATAAAGAAAAAATCATGAATGGGATAGTGTGAAATTATATAAAGGAAAATATAAATGCAGTGGGTGTATTGTTATGTTTATATTAAGCTAATATTAATACACCCCCTTCGAAGATGTGATCTGCAAAGGGGGTGCACTAATCATAACCGGTAAATCGGGTTATTTACGCCGGCCGATATAATAAAGGGGAATGCCCAGTAAAATAATACCCAGGCCTGGCAAAGTATAGTTAGCTTCAAATATCAGCAGCAATAAGGCCAGGAACACTGCCACCACGATGTATAACATGGGCAGCACCGGGTAGCCGAAAGCTTTATACGGGCGGGGTGCATCCGGCTGTTTCTTTCTCAGTATAAAAATGCCCAGGATCGTGAGCACGTAAAAGATCAATACACCGAAAATCACCAGGGCCAGCAGATCGCCATAACGGCCGGAAAGGCATAACAGTGACGCCCATATGCATTGTATCCAGAGGCCTTTTGCAGGTACGCTGAAACGGTTCAGCTCAGCCGCCTGTTTGAAGAACAGCCCGTCCTGCGCCATGGTATAGTAAATACGGGCCCCGGCCAGTGTAAGACCGTTATTGCACCCGAAAGTGGATATCATGATCATTACCGCAATGATCAGTGAACCGCTGTTGCCAAAGATCTGCTCTGCAGCAGCCACGCCCACACGATCATTCGCCGCAAAGGCGATCTCGTTCATCGGTAGCACGGCCAGATACATGATATTGGCGCTCACATAGATAATGGTCACGATCAGGGTGCCCAGGAACAGGGAGCGGCCTATGTTTTTTTGCGGATTCTTGATCTCAGCAGCGATAAAGGTCACGTTGTTCCAGGCATCACTGGAGAACAGTGAACCTTTCATAGATACTGCCACAGCACCCAAAAAGGCCACACCGGTGAGCAATGTAGTAACGGTTTGCCCGTTCACCTGCTGCAGCGACTGGGCGGTCCAGGCGTTTTGCCAGTTGGCGCTCCACACCTCGTGCTTCGCTCCTATCAGGAAGCCGAAGATGATCAGGCCGAATAAAGATAAGAGCTTAGCGAGGGTGAATACTGTCTGGATCACCTTACCATTACGTATACCCCTGGTGTTGATATAGGTAAGTAATACGATGGAGATGATCGCCACGATCTGTGCAGCAGATACCTTTACAAAACCCGCATCAAAGAGAATATTCTGTTCGCTGAAAGAAGGTATCAGGTAAGCGGTGAACTTGGCAAAAGCCACGGCTACTGCAGCAATGGTACCGGTCTGGATCACGCTGAACTGCGTCCATCCAAAGAGGAAGGCTACAAAGGGATTATAGGCTTCCCGCAGGTATACGTACTGGCCGCCGGCCCTGGGGAACATACCAGACAATTCTCCGTAGCTGACAGCCGCGATCATGGTAACAATGCCAGCCAGCACCCACATAACGGTGAACCATCCGGCAGAGCCCACGCTGCGGGCGATTTCGGCTGATACTAAAAAAATGCCGGATCCAATCATGGAACCGGCAACTATCATAGTAGCATCCAATAAACTCAGGCTTGGTTTAAATGAAGCGTTTTGACTCATAAAACAGGTAGATAGAAATATTAATGATTAATAATCCGGGAGCTGCATTGTTCTGACACTACACAAACATCAAAAATATTAATAATTAATTCTTTACTATCACTTATTTTTCTCTGCATTCGCTTTATTCAGGCCGTCGATCACAGGAGCTGTAATATCCAGTGATTCATCCTTATACAGGATATTGCTGGCGCCTGAACGGTAAGAGAAAATAAAAGAGTACTTCTTATCTGAGTTGAAGGTTTTCAGAAATTCATCCAGCCTTTTCTGCAGGTCTTCATTGAACTTGGCTTCCTGCTCCATGTACTGCTGGGAAAGGTTCTGCCTTTTCGCTTCCAGCTGCTGCTGTTTTTCCATCAGGGTACGCTGTGCCGCTTCTCCTTCTGACTGTGTAAGCTGGTTATTGTTGGCCCTGCGCTGGAAATCGGCTGCTTCATTCTGTAAAGCGCGCAGATTAGCTTTCAGCTCATTATCGATGGCCTGCTGCCTTTTCTCCAGCTCAGATTTCTTTTCCTTGAAATATTCATAGTGGGATTCTACGGAATCAAGATCCACATAGGCTATCCGGGGCCCCGCAGCAGTTGCAGGCGCACCTGTATTACTGCCGGAGGGGGTGGCGGTATTATTTACGTTCTTCCCTCCCTGCTGGCAGGCTACAAATAGTACGGCGGCTAAAAAAGTAAAGCATCCGTTTTTTACAGTTTGTTGAACATTATACATGTTGATAAATGGATTTTTGAACTCCGGTTGAAAACGTTTTAAAGATTCGAACGGCTAAAATAAGATTTTTGCCGGATTCACTTCCGACTTTTAACTTTTTGTAAAAGGATCTCCGGCTTACTGGTAATAATGAAATATACCCTTAATGAATGTACTGGAACATTCTAAAAGTAGTGTTTTTGGGGTCGCCGGTGGCTATAAAGGTATACACCTTGCCAGCTTCGGCAGTAAAAGGCACCTTCTGTAAGGTTTTAGTAGAATCTACCCAGTTGATGTCCAGTCTGTGCGGAACCGATGTTATTTCGGCAAAGGCGGTTACGCCGAAATAGGTAACGCTCTTAAAAACGGGCACAGAAGTTTTGTCTTTATAATCGAGATAAATATCCAGCGGCAGTTGTTGCTGATTAGCACCGGTGCCCACCTGCCTGTAAGGATCACTGAGATCTACTATCCTCATTTTGGCATTACTGGGCGTGGAAGAAGGCGTAATATCATCTTCGGTGAGCAGTACACGCGGAACATTCTTACTGTCTACGGTAAGAAATGCAGAAAGACGCTTTCCGTTCGTGAGGTTCAGCTCCCCTCCCATTACAGCTGTGGTATGATTACCAGCCTCATATACCATCAGGTCGTATTTCTGAGCCCGGAATGCTCTATAAGCCCCGGAATTGTCTCCGTAGGCCAGACCACCGGCGAGCGTAGCAGTATCCAGCAGTATATCGAATTTGGCGCTGCCAGGTATCATATTGAATACAAGCAGCTCTGCACGTGTATCAGGAATATCACCGTCACTTTTGCTACAGGCAACGGCTACAGATAGCAGGAAGAGCACAAATGCAGCACGGATCCAATTTTTCATTCGTTCGTTTTTAGTATAACGTTTTAAGCCCTGGTTAGGCATACAAAATAAAGCGATTTACAGCAATCCTTCCAATAAAAAAGTCCCGCCGGTTAGAGCGGGACTTTTCACTATTAAAACATTATACAATTACTCTTCTTCGTCGAACTGGAACACCTCTTTGGAAGATGAGAGGATGTCGTATTCTTCTTTGGAGCCTACGATCATGTTCTCGAACTCGCGCAGACCTGTACCTGCAGGTATCAGGTGACCGGTGATCACGTTCTCTTTCAGGCCCAGCATATCATCTGTCTTACCGTTGATGGCTGCAGATGACAGTACTTTGGTTGTTTCCTGGAAGGATGCTGCAGAGATCCAGCTGTGTGTACCCAGTGATGCTTTGGTGATACCCAGCAACAGCGGGCTGGAAGTAGCCGGATTGGCATCGCGGTATTCCACCAGCTTTTTGTCTGCACGGCGCAGTACGGAATTCTCTTCCCTTACCTGCCGCAGGCTGACGATCTGACCTGCTTTAAGGTTGCCAGATTCACCTGCCTCAGTCACCACCTTCTTGTCGAAGATATTATCGTTCTCTTCAAAGAATTCAAATTTATCCGTGGTATCGCCTTCCAGGAAGCGGGTATCTCCCGGATCCTCGATGGTTACTTTACGCATCATCTGCCTTACGATCACCTCGATGTGCTTGTCGTTGATCTTCACACCCTGCAAACGGTATACTTCCTGGATCTCATTCACCAGGTATTCCTGTACGGCGAATGGTCCTTTGATGGACAGGATATCTGCCGGGGTGATAGAACCGTCAGACAGTGCAGTACCGGCCTTCACAAAGTCGCCGTCCTGTACCAGGATGTGGCGGGTTAAAGGTACCAGGTACTTTTTCACATGACTTTCGCGGCTTTCGATGATGATCTCACGGTTACCACGTTTGATGTTACCGAAGGTCACTACACCGTCTATTTCAGATACGATAGCAGGGTTGCTCGGGTTACGGGCTTCAAACAGCTCCGTTACACGCGGCAGACCACCGGTGATATCGCGCAGCTTACCGATCACACGCGGGATCTTCACGATTACCTGACCAGCTTTCACAGCAGCTCCTTCATCAAGGATGATGTGTGAGCCCACGGGCAGGTTATAGGATTTAACCTCTTTATTGCCCTCTACGAGCAGTGAAGGTATCTTATTCTTATCCTTGGTTTCGATCACCACTTTTTCGCGGTGGCCGGTTTGTTCGTCAGCCTCTTCACGGAAGGTGATACCTTCTATGATGCTGTCGAAACGGATGGAACCGGCGATCTCTGAAACGATTACGGCGTTGAACGGGTCCCAGGTACAGATCACATCGCCTTTTGCTACTTTCTGTCCGTCTTTTACCAGCAGTGTAGAACCGTAAGGTACGTTGTTGGTAATCAGGAGACGGTCGTTCTTCACGTCCATGATACGCAGCTCACCTGTACGGCCGATAACTACCTGTACTTTCTCACCTTCATTGTTTTCGTAGGTGGTAGTACGTAAGCCGTCGAACTGTACGGTACCTTCAAACTTGGCGGTCAGCGCAGACTCTACGGAAGCAGAGCCGGCCACACCACCCACGTGGAAGGTACGTAGTGTCAGCTGTGTACCAGGCTCACCGATGGACTGAGCAGCGATAATACCTACGGCATCACCACGCTGGGCCAGGTAACCGGTAGCCAGGTTCTTACCGTAACATTTCACGCACACGCCCCTGCGGCTTTCGCAGGTAAGCACGGAACGGATCTCTACGGCTTCTATGGAGCTTTCTTCAATACGATGTGCAATTTCTTCAGTGATCTCTTCACCGGCAGCTACGATCAGCTCTTCATTCAGCGGATCATAGATATCGTGCAGGGAAGTTCTGCCCAGGATACGGTCGTACAGCGGCTCTACCACTTCTTCGTTGTCTTTCAGCGCTGTAGTAGCAATACCACGCAGGGTACCGCAATCCTCTTCGGTGATCACCACATCCTGTGCAACGTCTACCAGACGGCGGGTGAGGTAACCGGCGTCCGCTGTTTTCAACGCGGTATCCGCCAGACCTTTACGCGCACCGTGCGTAGAGATGAAGTATTCCAATACGTTCAAACCATCTTTAAAGTTGGACAGGATCGGGTTTTCGATGATCTCAGACCCTGTAGAACCGCTCTTACGCGGCTTGGCCATCAATCCCCTCAGACCTGCCAGCTGTTTGATCTGCTGTTTGGAACCACGGGCGCCGGAATCCAGCATCATGTACACAGAGTTGAAGCCCTGCTTGTCTGTTGCCAGCTCGCGGATCAGCGTTTCCGTTACCTTGGTATCCACACGAGACCAGATGTCGATGATCTGGTTATAACGTTCGTTGTTGGTGATCAGACCCATGTTGTAGTTATCCCACACTTCATCCACCTCACCGGCAGCACCGTCAATCATGTGCTGTTTCACTTCGGGGATGATCAGGTCATTGATGTTGAATGACAGACCACCGCGGAATGCCATACGGAATCCCAGTGTTTTGATATCATCCAGGAACTTGGCCGTTTTCGGGATGTCGGTATATTTGATGATGTCGCCGATGATCTCACGCAGTGATTTCTTGGTGAGCAGCGCATTCACATAACCCGCTTCCTTAGGCACAAACTGGTTGAAGATCACACGACCTACGGTAGTTTCTATCAGCTTATTCTCCAGCTCGTTTTTAGCTACGTTGCGGACATTGGCTTTTACTCTGATGTTCGCATGCAGATCCACACGGCCTTCGTTATAAGCGATGATCACTTCTTCTGCAGAGTAGAAGGCTTTACCTTCACCCTGTACTTTTTCTGTTTCAGTAGACTTACGTCCTTTAGTGATGTAGTACAGACCCAACACCATGTCCTGAGAAGGCAGCGTGATCGGCGTACCGTTCTGCGGGTTCAGGATGTTGTGTGAAGACAGCATCAGCAACTGGGCTTCCAGTACGGCGGCATTGCTCAAAGGCACGTGCACGGCCATCTGGTCACCGTCAAAGTCGGCGTTGAACGCACTACATACCAGCGGGTGCAGCTGAATAGCCTTACCTTCCACCAGTTTAGGCTGGAAGGCCTGGATAGACAGACGGTGCAGCGTTGGAGCACGGTTCAGCATTACGGGGTGTCCTTTCAGTACATTTTCCAGGATGTCCCATACCACTGCCTCTTTTCTATCAACGAGTTTCTTAGCGGATTTTACGGTCTTAACGATACCTCTTTCGATCAGCTTACGAATGATGAACGGTTTGAACAATTCAGCCGCCATATCCTTGGGCAGACCGCACTCGTGCAGTTTCAGCTCGGGGCCTACCACGATTACGGAACGGCCGGAGTAGTCCACACGTTTACCGAGCAGGTTCTGACGGAAACGTCCTTGTTTACCTTTCAGCACATCAGACAGTGATTTCAGGGCGCGGCCGCCTTCTGCTTTCACTGCGTTTGACTTACGGGAGTTATCGAACAGGGAGTCTACCGCTTCCTGTAACATACGTTTTTCGTTACGAAGGATCACCTCCGGCGCCTTGATCTCGATCAGGCGTTTCAAACGGTTGTTACGGATAATTACCCTGCGATACAGGTCGTTCAGGTCGGAAGACGCGAAACGGCCGCCATCCAGGGGCACCAGCGGGCGCAGCTCAGGCGGCACCACCGGAATATATTGCATTACCATCCACTCAGGATGGTTCTCTACGCGGGTATTGGCCTCACGGAAGGCTTCCACTACACTCAGGCGTTTCAGGGCTTCTGCCTTACGCTGCTGTGAGGTTTCAGTAGCAGCCTGGTTACGCAGCTGGTAGGAAAGGCTGTCCAGGTCTATACGGGCCAGCATCATTTCTACCGCTTCGGCACCCATTCTGGCAATGAACTTGTTGGGATCTTCATCCGGCAACAGCTGATTGTCTTTAGGCAGCGTATCGAGTATATCCAGATATTCTTCTTCTGTGAGCAGGTCGCCGTAGTTCATGCCTTTTTCCTGCTTGGCGCCCGCCTGGATCACCACATACCTTTCATAGTATACGATGGTTTCCAGTTTCTTGGACGACATACCCAGCAGGTAGCCGATCTTGTTAGGCAGTGATTTGAAGTACCAGATGTGTACAACAGGCACCACCAGGCGGATGTGACCCATCCTTTCACGGCGCACTTTCTTTTCCGTTACCTCCACACCACAACGGTCACACACAATGCCTTTATAACGGATACGTTTATATTTTCCGCAATAGCATTCATAGTCCTTTACAGGGCCAAATATCCTTTCACAGAACAAGCCATCACGCTCCGGTTTGTAAGTACGGTAGTTGATGGTTTCCGGTTTCAGCACCTCTCCATAAGAGCGCTCCAGGATTGCATCCGGAGAAGCCAGGCTGATGGTGATGCTGCTAAAATTTGATTTAGGACGATTTTCTTTTTTAATGGCCATCTTCTATAGCTTTTAGCTGTTAGCCGCTAGTTGTTAGCTATTGGCAAATTTTTTTTCAAAACTATGATTGAGCTATCAGCCACCGGTTAGTTACCGGCGGCCAATAGCTAATAGCTCTATTCAAACTTCAGGTCCAAGCCCAGACCACGTAATTCGTGGATCAGTACGTTGAAGGATTCAGGCACACCTGCTTTAGGTATGTTGTCGCCCTTCACGATGGCTTCGTAAGCTTTTGCACGGCCTACAATGTCATCAGACTTGATGGTGAGCAGTTCCTGCAGGATGTTGGATGCACCGTATGCTTCCAGGGCCCACACTTCCATTTCACCAAAACGCTGACCACCGAACTGCGCTTTACCACCCAACGGCTGCTGGGTAATGAGGCTGTAGGGTCCGATAGAACGCGCGTGCATCTTGTCGTCTACCATGTGGCTCAGTTTGAGCATGTAGATAACGCCCACGGTTGCTTTCTGGTGGAAACGCTCGCCGGTTTCTCCATCCTGCAGGTAGGTGTGGCCGAAGCTCGGCAGCCCTGCCTTTCCGATGAAGTCTGCGATCTCTTCGGTGGTAGCACCGTCGAAGATCGGGGTAGCGAACCTTACGCCCAGTTTCAGACCGGCCCAGCCCAGTACAGTTTCGTAGATCTGTCCAAGGTTCATACGGGAAGGTACACCCAGGGGGTTCAGCACGATATCTACCGGAGTACCATCGCTCAGGAACGGCATATCTTCGTCGCGTACGATCTTGGCCACAATACCCTTGTTACCGTGGCGGCCCGCCATCTTATCACCCACTTTCAGCTTACGCTTGCTGGCCAGGTATACTTTCGCCAGCTTCAGCACGCCTGCAGGCAGCTCATCACCAATGGAAATGTTGAACTTCTCGCGTTTGTAGCGACCCAGTTCTTCATTGTACTTGATGTTGTAGTTGTGCAACAGCCAGTTGATCTGGTCATTGGTAGTATCATCAGTGGTCCAGCCCAGCGGGTTTACGTTCTGGAAGTCAACATTGGCCAGGTTCTTCGGAGAGAACTTGGAGCCTTTGGAGATCAGCACCTCGCCGTAGGTATTGGTGATACCGGCAGATGTTTTTTCCTTCAGCAGTACCAGCAGTTTGCTCATCAGCACTTCCAGCAGGTCTTCCTCGTTCTTCTGGTGAACTTTTTCCAGTTTTTCCAGCGCCGCTTTTTCACGGGTCTTGGAGTTCTTATCTTTCTTGGCGCGGCTGAACAGTTTTTTGTCGATCACCACACCTTCTGTGCTCGGGGGCGCTTTCAGGGAAGCGTCTTTCGCATCAGAAGCCTTATCACCGAATATGGCGCGGAGCAGCTTTTCTTCCGGAGAAGGATCGGATTCACCACGGGGGGTGATCTTACCGATCAGGATATCGCCTTCTTTAATGTGGGCGCCTACGCGGATGATACCATTCTGATCCAGGTCTTTGGTAGCTTCTTCGCTCACGTTCGGGATATCCGGCGTCAGCTCTTCTTCACCCAGTTTGGTATCGCGTACTTCCAGTTCATATTCGTCGATGTGGATAGAGGTGAAGAGGTCTTCACGTGCTACACGTTCAGAGATCACGATCGCATCCTCAAAGTTGTAACCTTTCCAGGGCATGAAGGCCACTTTCAGGTTACGGCCCAGGGCCAGCTCACCACCGCGGGTAGCGTAGCCTTCTGTGAGGAAGTCGCCTTCCACCAGGTGCTGTCCTTTCTTCACGCAGGGGCGCAGGTTAATACAGGTGCTCTGGTTGGTTTTAACGAACTTGGTCAATCGGTAGATCTTCAGGTCGTCTTCAAAGCTCACCAGTTTCTGCATCTCGTCGCGCTCGTAGCGTACGTGTATTTCGTTGGCGTCAACGAATTCAACCACACCTTTACCTTCTGCAGTGATCTGCAGACGGGAGTCACGCGCAGCTTTTGCTTCCAGACCGGTACCAACGATGGGCACTTCCGGCGCTATCAGCGGTACAGCCTGGCGTTGCATGTTTGATCCCATCAGCGCACGGTTGGCGTCATCATGCTCAAGGAAGGGGATCAGGGAGGCGCTCAAACCTACGATCTGGTTCGGCGCAACGTCCATATATTCCACTTCTTCCCTGTCAAGGATCGGGAAATCACCGGTTTCGCGGGATTTCACCTTATCATTTACAAAGTTTCCTTTTTCATCCAGTTCGGCATTTGCCTGAGCGATCTTCACCAGATCTTCTTCTTCAGCGCTCAGGAATTCTACCTTTTCCATATCCACCTGGCCTTCTTTCACTTTGCGGTAAGGCGTTTCGATGAAGCCCATATCATTCACCTTGGCGTGTACGCACAGGGTGGAGATCAGACCGATGTTCGGGCCTTCCGGTGTTTCAATGGTACAGAGGCGGCCGTAGTGGCTATAGTGTACGTCACGCACCTCAAAGCCTGCCCTTTCACGGCTCAAACCGCCGGGGCCCAGCGCAGAGATACGGCGCTTGTGAGTAATTTCAGACAAGGGATTCGTCTGATCGAGGAACTGTGACAGCTGGGAGGTCCCGAAGAAGGAGTTGATCACGGAAGACAGTGTTCTCGCATTGATCAGGTCTACCGGGGTAAACACCTCATTGTCACGTACGTTCATACGTTCGCGGATGGTACGGGCCATACGGGCCAGACCTACACCGAACTGGGCGTACAGCTGTTCGCCCACGGTACGTACACGGCGGTTGCTCAGGTGATCGATATCGTCTATTTCAGCTTTACCGTTGGTCAGTTGAACCAGGTATTTGATGATGGCGATGATATCTTCCTTGGTCAGTACCTTCATATCCAGGCTGGTATTGAGGCCCAGCTTACGGTTGATCTTGTACCGGCCTACGTCGCCGAGGTCGTAACGTTTATCGGAGAAGAATAATTTATCGATGATACCCCTTGCTGTTTCATCATCCGGCGCATCGGCACCGCGCAGCTGGCGGTAGATGTGCTGAACGGCTTCCAGCTCGGAGTTAGATGTATCCTTATTTAAAGTATTGTAGATAATGGAAAAGTCGCCACTCACCTCTTCTTTCTGTACGAACACGCTTTTCACACCCATATCCACAATGGTTTCGATATTGGCTTCATCGAGGATGCTGTCACGCTCCAGCATGATCTCATTACGCTCAATACTTACCACCTCACCGGTATCTTCATCCACGAAGTCTTCCACCCAGCTTCTCAATACACGGGCGGCCAGCTTTTTGCCGGCGTATTTATCTAGACTTTTCTTGTCTGCTTTTACTTCGTCTGCCATGCCAAACAGCTGCAGGATGTCCTTATCTGTTTCATAGCCGATGGCACGCAACAGGGTGGTAACCGGGAATTTCTTCTTACGGTCGATGTAAGCGTACATCACGTTGTTGATATCCGTTGCAAACTCCATCCAGGCGCCCTTGAACGGGATCACCCTGGCAGAGTAGATCTTGGTACCGTTCGGATGTATGGATTGTCCAAAGAATACACCAGGAGAACGATGCAGCTGTGATACTACCACGCGCTCAGCACCATTGATCACGAAAGTACCTCTGGGAGTCATGTACGGGATGTTTCCTAGGAATACATCCTGCACGATGGTCTGGAAGTCTACGTGTTCCTCATCGTTACAGCTCAGGCGCAGCTTGGCCTTCAGCGGTACGGAGTAGGTAAGCCCTCTTTCAATACACTCTTCAATCGTATAGCGCGGCGGATCCACGAAATAATCAAGGAATTCCAGATTGAAGATATTGCGTGTATCCGTTATCGGGAAGTTTTCCTTGAATACTTTAAAAAGGCCTTCGTTGTTCCGCTTATCTGGTGTGGTTTCTAACTGGAAGAAATCCTTGAAAGATTGAATTTGGATGGCCAACAGATCCGGTGTCTCCGTCACCTGTTTGATCTTTCCAAAATTAACTCTTTCGTTTGCTTGGGCTTTTTTTAGAGACATATTCGAAGTTAGCAGTTATATGACTTGTATAAATTGTGAACAGAAATTCACAACGCAATCCGGGAAGTTAAGGTTTCTTAGTCAATATACCATCAAATCTTACTTCAGTGGGCTGAGAAAAACAACCTTCCCAAAGGGATAAAGGCCAAAAGTGCAAAGAGCACTTTTGACCTTAAATGAGGTATATTAAGCAAAGAATTACTGAATCTCAACTTCAGCACCTGCTTCAGTCAGCTTAGCTTTCAGGTCTTCTGCCTCGGCTTTGTTAACGCCTTCTTTAACTGGTTTCGGTGCACCGTCTACCAGTTCTTTAGCTTCTTTCAGACCCAGACCGGTCAGATCTTTAACGATCTTAACCACGTTCAGCTTGCTGGCACCAGCGCTCTTCAGGATAACGTTGAAGGAAGTTTTTTCTTCAGCAGCAGCTGCGCCGCCGCCATCGCCACCACCGGCTACTACTACTGCAGCAGCTGCTGGTTCGATACCGTATTCGGTTTTCAGTACATCTGCGAGTTCCTGTACTTCCTTAACAGTTAAGCCTACCAATTGTTCGGCCAATGCTTTTACGTCTGCCATTGTATAATGTTTTTTAGATAGTTTGTTTTAAAATGTTGTTTACACTAGAGTGTTTATATAGTGACTTGGAAGCCTTTTTTTGAGTCTGCGGTCATCAGTTGGCAGTGGGCAGTCACCGACTGCAAATTACCAACTGCAAATTGCAAACTTATTCTGCCGGTGCGCCAGCTTCTTCTTTCTTTGCCTTTTCCAGCAAAGCGGAAATTACGCGGCTGGCAGGAGACTGCAACAGGCCGATAACTTCGCCGATAAGCTCGTTCTTGGTTTTGATACGTACCAGTGCGGCCAGCTGGTTATCACCGCTGTACACTTCTTCACCAACGAAAGCAGCCTTCAGTACGGGCTTGTCGCCGTTGCTTTCCTTGCGGAAAGAGGAGATGATCACTGCAGGCTCTTTCGGGCTGTCAGAGAACATCAGGGCGGTTACACCATTCAGGGCTTCGAATACACCATTGTATTTCTCAGCATCCAGGGATTCCAGCGCCTTGCGGATAAGTGTGTTCTTAGCCACTTTCATTTCAACATTCTTGTCGAAACACACCTTTCTCAGCTTGTTCACCTGCTCAACGGACAGTGACTCCGTGTTGGTGATATAGAAGTTGCTATATTGAGAGAACTTGCCTTTCAGCAGTTCGATAACCTCATTCTTTTGATCTTTGTTCATTGCTTTTCACGTTTGCAATCAGTCTGCCGGTGGCGTACCTGATTAGATTTGAACAGATTTAGTGTCTATGATGATACCCGGGCTCATGGTGCTGGCCATAGATAAACCTTTCAGGTAAGTGCCTTTGGCAGTGGACGGCTTCAGCTTTACGATCGCGTTGATCAGCTCCTGGGAGTTCTGCTCCAGCTTTTCAGGAGTAAAGGAAACACGGCCGATAGAAGCGTGGATGATACCAGCTTTATCTACCTTAAAGGTGATCTTACCGCCTTTTACCTCGTTCACAGCAGCTGCTACGTCATTGGTAACAGTACCTGTTTTCGGGTTCGGCATCAGGTTACGGGGGCCCAGGATCTTACCGAGCTTACCGATCTTAGGCATCACAGAAGGAGTAGCCACGATCACGTCTACATCGGTCCATCCGCCTTCGATCTTCTGGATAAACTCATCCAGACCTACAAAATCAGCACCGGCGTTCTTAGCGTCAGCTTCTTTCTCAGGCGTGCAGAGCACCAATACCTTTTTGGTCTTACCGGTACCGTGGGGAAGCGTTACAGAACCACGGATAGCCTGGTCAGCCTTCTTAGGATCAACGCCTAAGCGGATATGCAGATCGACAGAGCTGTCGAACTTAGTACAGTTAATATCTTTTACAAGGGAGGATGCGTCTTTCAGGCTGTACGATTTGTTTTTGTCCACCTTTGCATCAGCCGCTTTTCTTTTTTTAGTAGTTGCCATTTGTCAATGTTTTTGAAGATTTCCCCGTGAGACGGAGGTTGACACAATTAGTTTTCCCAAGGAGCTTTACCGTCTACGGTGATACCCATACTACGGGCAGTACCAGCTACCATGCTCATGGCGCTTTCCAGCTTAAAGCAGTTCAGGTCGGACATCTTATCTTTGGCGATAGCCTCGATCTGTGCCCAGTTCACCTTACCTACTTTATTACGGTTAGGCTCTTTGGAACCACCTTGCAACTTAGCAGCTTCCAGTAATTGTACTGCTGCCGGCGGCGTCTTAATTACGAAATCAAATGATTTGTCGGTGTACACGGTCAGCAATACAGGCAGCACCTTACCCATCTTGTCCTGGGTACGGGCATTGAACTGCTTGCAGAACTCCATGATATTCACACCTTTGGAACCTAATGCAGGTCCGATTGGAGGTGCAGGGTTGGCCTGGCCGCCCTTTACCTGCAATTTCACATACGTTGCAATCTCTTTTGCCATAGTGTTTGTTTTAATTTGGTGAAAACGCCCCGCTCGCTGCGGAGCTCCCAAACTAAAAGGTGTTAAAATTTAACCTTTTAATTAAATTTTGCCTTTTAAAGGGGATGCAAAGGTAGATAATAATATTAAGTTGGCAAAAAGTTTTTAAAGTTGGGCACTCTTTTTGCTTACAGGATAAATTTTTTACAATTCTATTGCAATTCTCCCCCATTTTACGTTCATTCCGTTTACCGGTCCGCTCATAATTTTTTGACAGCACAGAACCGCAAAGATACCGATAATTATCCACACCAAAAGTTATCAGTAACTTTAGGTTACACGTAAACACATACTTTATGAAATGTCTGTTGTTATCAGCCTCCCTGCTGCTCCTGCTGCTCCACCATCCGGCACAGGCGCAATCAGCAGAGGATCAGGCTGCCCAAAAAGCATGGATGGAGTATATGACCCCAGGCCCCAACCACCAGATGCTCGCCAAAGGAGATGGTGAATGGACCTATGAGATGTCTGCCTGGATGAAACCAGGGACCGAGCCCGTCAAAAGCACCGGTACCTGTGTCAACAAAATGGTCCTCGGCGGGCGCTACCAGGAATCCAAAGCCACCGGCACCTTTATGGACCAGCCTTTTGAAGGTTACGGCACCACCGGCTACGACAACGCCAAGAAAAAGTTCGTCAGCACCTGGATGGACAACATGGGCACCGGGGTGATGTACATGGAAGGCAATTATGATGAAGCCTCCAAAACCATCACCTTCAACGGCAATATGTTAGACCCCATGACCGGAAAAGATTGTCCTGTAAAAGAGACCGTTAAATGGGTGGATGACAATACCCAGGTAATGGAAATGTACTCCACCGTAGACGGAAAGGAATTTAAAAGCATGGAACTGACCTTCAAGCGTAAGATGTAAGCCCCGGACAAGATCTCAACTCTCTCCAACCTTGGGCGGCGTGCTGCTTTTGAAATTACTTAACAGTTTAGGTACCAGCGGCAGCAGGCTGCTCAGGGTGGTGAGCAAGACCAGCATCTTCTTGGAAATATTTTCCTGCGTCAGGAAAATAAAGGCGCCCACAGCCACTATTATCACCAGCAATGGCGTACGAAGGGATTCCCACAGGCTTTGGGCCTGGTACTCCTTCCGCAGCAGCGCGGTTTCTGCGGTCTGCCGCTGTTCCAGGATGAACTGGCGGAAAACCGGGTCTTTTACAATGATCATCCCATCACAGACACAGAGCGGCTGCCCCTCCCCTGTCAATGCACTGATCTCCATCACGTTCCTGTAATTGGCCAGGCCATCGCTTACCAGGTCCAGCAGGATGATCCGCTGCCTGCCGGAGAAGCGGTTCCAGCGGCTGCGGAATGCCCCGCTTTTCTGCCGCTGCAGCAGGATCATTTCCCGGATCTCCGTATCTGTCTGCTCTACATCTTCCGGGCACTCTTTCGCACGCACGCCGAACAGGCGTACAAAATCCAGCAGGAATACCCTTGACACCGTGCTCCTGATCAGTGCATAAAGCCCTCCCAATACGAGTAATACTGCCAATAACAGGATAATTACATTATCCTGGCTGCTTAAGAAAAGGTAACGGGGAGGCAGCGTCATCGTGACCCGGAAAGCCTGCACCCCATCTGGATATACACCCGGGGCCAGTATATAGTGCAATGTCTGCTCATTGCCATCTCCGTCCCAGTACCAGCTGCTGTCTGATGCCTGTTGCAGCACCGGGTAATGCGAAGGCCTGTCATAATTCATATCTATATATCCGGTGATGCGGCTATAGAAGCGTTCGGTAATAGGGGGCCGCAGCATGGGGATGCTATCCCGCGGAGACTCAGGCTTTACACCGCATGGCTGGATCCCGTAAATACCCTGGCGCCAGCAACGTTCCGTATAATAATCCTTTATCCCGCTGTCTATCTTGCTGAAATTTCTCAGCAGCACGAGGAAATTGGGCCTTCTCTTCTCGAGAGCGATGGCCATCCCTAATTCCCGCTTCTTTACAGATTGTTGTATTTCGCGGCTATGCGCATACCAGGTAAACACCATCATGGGCAGCACGCCCAGGCAAAGGGCCACCAGCAGCACAAAGAGGCTGTAATGCCGCAGGCTGGCAGGCAGTGGCCCGGGCGCCTCCTCCTTGCTTAGCTCCGCTTTCCTTTTACCGGGGGCCAGCCATAATACAGCCGTCAGCACTATTAGTACACCCTGGAATAACCAGAACATATACCCGCCACGGGCGCTGGCCAGGTGCAGCCGCCAGAAAATGAACTGGCTGTAAAACAGCATCAGCAGCAGATAAAGCCCGGTTTTCCACCTCGCCGGAACATTGCCCGGGAACTCATGGTACAAGCGGGAGGCATACAGCAGGATCAATACATTCAGGGGAGACAGGAGGCCGAGCGCAAAGGTCACATAGTCGGTAAAGAACCTTCCGAACACCCCCAGTGACAATAGCACCAGCAGGTACACTCCCATAAACCATAAGCCTTTCTTATAAATGGGCTTATCCTCTCCCTTGGGGACGATCCAGGTAAAGCGGGCAGCCAGCGGATCGCGGTACAGGAGAGAACGCCGGGAAAATCCATGGTTGGCCAACAGCCATAACATCACCAGCAGAAAAGTAAATATGGTGAAGGTCAGGGAAAAGGCCAGTATACGCAGGTTCACCGGCGACATAAAATCGTTATCATAATAGGTGACCAGGAAATAGGAACGCCGCGCCAGCGGGTGCATCAGCAAACGCTGTGGCAATGGCCGAAGGTGCACCGTATGCTCCCTTCCATAACAGCTTACGCTGTTCAGGGTAACCTCCTGTTTGCTGTTAATGGCGCCCGTCAACGCGTTGGCATCGTCGGTTTCATCCAGGAAGTTCTCTTTCAGGCTTCTGTCTGGCTCAGCATGCACGTACACCTGTCCTTTGTTATCGATGATACAGAAACCATAGCCGGGGGGCAGTACGGTATTCAGCACAGAATACATCCTGGTAGAGATGGTAAGCAGCAGCATACTGTCAACCCGGCTTCTTTCTGCAAAATTGATCACAAAGTCGCCTCGTGACCAGCTGATCACAGGAGCCATCAGCGTTACGGCGGTATCCTCCCGTTTATCCTCTTTATTCTGGGCAAAGAATTTGAAATAGTCCCGGTCCCTTACGTCTATGAACACCGCCCTGGCACCTGTTAACTGGATCCGCCAGCGCTGGTAACCCGAGTCGTTTACCCAGTTCACCCGCTCAAAATTGTAATAAGGTCGCTGGGTGCTATCCTGGCTGAACGGTATGCTAAATGCCTGTTCTCTACCATATACTTTTAGCAAAGGTCTGTTAAGGGTGTCTGCATGAGGCATATGCAAGGCTATGTCCCAAAACCGCATCTGGCGGCGTATATCTTCCACCTCTTTTTGCATGGACTGCTCTATCTGGCGGGAGAGTTTCTTTAACTCGCCGCCGGCTTCCAGGTAACCTCTTGCCAGTAGCAATAACTGTACAATGATCATGGTAATGATGGTCACGCCGCCAAAAACTGCCAGGCCGAGGCCACTGAGGTCAGCGAACCGTATCTGCTCATAAGGGCCCATCAGATAGACCTTAAGGAAGGGCAGGCTAATAAAGATCAGCAGGAGCAGGATGATCATCGGGTATACCAGGTATACAGGAATAGTGTCCAGGCGTTTCCGGTAATCGGAAGCTTTCATCATACCCACCAGCACCAGGTGTTCCTTGTCCAGGGTGAACGGGAAACAGAACAGCTTATACTGGATGCCCTGGATGTTTACATCTGTGATCTGGGAAAAAGTGACGCCTTTTCTCCTGGCAAGAATACTGTCAGGCTCAATCCGGTCGTCGAGGCCGAGACTATCGTCCTGGTAAACAATATTTCCCTGCAGGCTGTCATGCTTTAATATCAGGTAATTATCAAACAGCTCGCGACGGTATGAAAGGATATTGCCCACCAACTTGTACACAGGCAGGTCCAGCCGGGCATAGATACCTTTACCGGGCGCTATCTCATACTCCACCGTGTCGCTCTTAACGTGGGTGATCATTATTGACCGTCCGGCTAAAGAAGGATCCCGCGTATCCACTCCGCCATCGATAAACTCGGGCCTCACTCTTTCCGGTAAAGCCTTCAACGCTGCTTCAATATCACGGATGTCTTTGATGCGTATATTATGGAGCTCCCCACTTACATAGTTGCTGTACAGCTTTACCAGGTCCGCGTTCCGCTCGCCTATATTCCGGCTGATAGCGCCTAAAATGCGGAACCCGTACTGATGCAATCGCTGTTTGTTGCCCGGGATGTAGTAAAAGTAATAGAGCGCGAGGGCGCTGCCGAGGACAAACAGTATTACAACCACAATAAATGTATTGCGCCGTTGGGGTAACAACGCTTTTAGCTGGGCCGACATCTTAGCTGATTTTGGGGTGGAATGATTCTCCGTTCGTTTTGCTATGCCTGCTCTAAAGTTAAGCTGCTGTAAAGGTAAGCATTTGGACAGTATGAGGATCAGGTATTTATACGGGATCCGGACGGGATTTTTCCCCTAAAATGAAAGCGCCACAACCTGTATAGATTGTGGCGCTAATAATATAAGGTACTGATCTGTTTAGCTGATCTTTTCTACCTGCATGAAGTTAAGCTCTACAGGAGTAGCGCGGCCGAAGATCTTTACGGTTACCTTTAGTTTTTTCTTGTCTTCAATTACTTCTTCGATAACGCCGTTGAAGTCGTTGAACGGACCATCAATGATCTTAATAGTTTCACCTACGATGAAAGGCTCGCTCATGGTGATACCCTGATCGCTCATTTCGTCTACCTTACCGAGCATTTTATTTACTTCGGCTTTACGGAGGGCGATGGGATGATCTTTACCCAGGAAGTGTATCACGCCGGAAACGTTGCGGATAGATTGGATCACTTCGTCGGTCATTTTACCGTCAATCGCTTCGATCATTACATACCCGGGATAGAAGTTCTTTTCACGCATCACTTTCTTACCAGCCTGCACTTTATAAACTTTCTCTACAGGCAGGAAGACCTGAGTGATAACATTACCCCAGTCTGAACGGCGCACCTCAATATCCAGGTACTCTTTCACCTTCTTCTCTTTCCCACTTACAACACGGAGAACGTACCATTTTGTTTCCTTTGTTTCCGGAGTAGGGTTATTGGTATTGGATGCATCCATTGTTAAAACAGTTTATAATATTGAGTAAGCACTACATTGGAAAGTGCATCCATTCCCCATACGATGAGAGTGATGATAACGGTGGCTATCAGCACGATCATGGTAGAGGACTGCAGCTCTTGCCATGTAGGCCAGGACACCTTATGTACCAATTCGTGGTAAGATTCCTGGAAGTAGTTTCTGATCTTATTCATAATGTATAAGTTAACCTTTAAGGTTACTGTAAATGGTGAAAAGTGAATAGTCAGACTATTCACCTTCACCTTATCAGCACGGGCAACAGGATTCGAACCCGTATCAACGGTTTTGGAGACCGCTATTCTACCATTGAACTATGCCCGTATAAAAAGCCATTAGCGGTGTGCGTCTTAGCTGTTAGCAAATCTACGACAAAACCCGCTAATCACTAATTGCTAAATGCTAATGGCTCTTTTATTGATTATGAGATACTTACTTATTTGATGATCTCAGTAACCTGACCTGCACCTACTGTACGGCCACCTTCGCGGATAGCGAATTTCAGACCTTTATCCATAGCGATAGGCTGGATCAGTTTTACAGTCAGAGATACGTTATCACCAGGCATAACCATTTCAACACCAGCAGCCAGTTCAACTTCGCCGGTTACGTCAGTAGTACGGAAGTAGAACTGAGGACGGTATTTGTTGAAGAACGGAGTGTGACGGCCACCTTCATCTTTGCTCAGTACGTAAACTTCGCATTTGAATTCAGTGTGCGGAGTGATAGAACCGGGTTTGCAGATAACCATACCACGACGGATCTGAGATTTCTCAATACCGCGCAGCAGCAGACCTGCGTTGTCACCAGCTTCACCTTCGTCCAGCAGTTTCTTGAACATTTCCACACCTGTACAGGTAGAGGTCATTTTCTCAGGCTGCAGACCTACGATCTCAACAGCTTCACCAACCTTGATACGGCCACGCTCGATACGACCGGTAGCAACGGTACCACGACCAGTGATAGAGAATACGTCTTCTACAGACATCAGGAACGGCTGATCAACAGGACGGGGAGGCAGCGGAATGTAGCTGTCTACAGCATCCATCAGTTCGTCGATAGCACCTACCCATTTAGCATCGCCAGCCAGTGCACCGGTAGCGGAACCTTTGATGATAGGAGCGTTGTCACCGTCGAAACCGTTTTTAGACAGCAGATCGCGGATCTCGATCTCAACCAGTTCCAGCAGTTCAGGATCATCAACCAGGTCAACCTTGTTCATGAACACAACTATACGAGGTACACCTACCTGCTTAGCCAGCAGGATGTGCTCTCTTGTTTGAGGCATAGGACCATCTGTAGCGGCAACCACGAGGATAGCACCGTCCATCTGAGCTGCACCGGTGATCATGTTCTTCACATAGTCAGCGTGGCCCGGACAGTCTACGTGAGCGTAGTGACGGTTAGCAGTCTGATACTCTACGTGTGCTGTATTGATAGTGATACCTCTTTCTTTTTCTTCAGGAGCCGCATCGATCTCATCGTAACCTTTCTTCTCTGCCAGACCCTTGTTAGCCAAAATGGTTGTAATGGCAGCAGTCAAGGTAGTTTTACCGTGGTCCACGTGGCCGATGGTACCAATGTTTACGTGGGGTTTATCCCGCTTAAAGGTTTCTTTTGCCATTGTATTTTCTTTTTAGATGGTTTGTAAAGATTGTATTAATAGTTGTTTT
>Ga0065165_1000111_pt1 | contig 136009 bp, 110 predicted proteins | sample AraplaMF_Cvi_mMF_FD_63813 | JGI IMG/M metagenome (GOLD analysis project Ga0065165, IMG submission 63813) | Arabidopsis root microbial communities from the University of North Carolina, USA - plate scrape MF_Cvi_mMF (version 2) (version 3) | ecosystem: Host-associated > Plants > Roots >... | reverse complement strand
GGCCTGCAAGCGAACCGCCGCGATATCGCCAACATCATGTGGCACGATAACTCGCCGACCTGGAAGTTCGACGACGCGACCTTCGCCCGTTCGGCTGCCAGCTTCGATAATCCGGATTATGTGGACGTGGTGATCCACTCCTATCGTCACCGCCTGGGCACTGCGGCAGGCTATCCGGAATACGAAGCGGACGAGCGCAAGCTGGCGGCCCAGCCGCCGATCACGGTGCAGTCGATCACGATGGACGGCACGGCCGACGGCGTAGTCCCGGCCACCGACGGCAGCGGCCAGGCAGCACGCTTCAGCGGCCCGCGCAGCCACCGCCAGATTCCGGGCGTCGGCCACAATCTGCCGCAGGAAGCGCCGCAGGCCTTCGTGGACGCCGTCTCCGAACTGGCGCGCAACGGCCAATGGCGCAGCTAGGCTAGGCCGCCTCGGTCTTCTGGCCGAGGCTGGCAGCAAAGGCGTCGCGCGCCGCATGATGCGGAATATCGCGGCGCCATACCAGCACGGTCTGCACTTCGGCCACTTCGGGAGGCAGATCATGCATCTGCACATTGCGCCCCAGGTCGCGCCGCTTCAGCACCTCGCGCGGCATCATGGCTACGCCCATGCCGGCCGCCACGCAGCCGATGATCGCTTCATACGTGCCGAATTCGGACACGCGCGTCGGCGCAATTCCCGCATCCGCAAACCACCATTCCAGGCGGCGGCGATACGAGCAGCCGCTGCGGAAGCCCAGCAGCGAACGGCGCGCCACGTCGGCCGGCTTGCTCACCGGGCCTTGCAGCGCATCGGTAATCAGCACCAGCTCCTCCATGAACACCGGCGTCTGCAGCAGTTCCGGACGCTCGATCGGCGCAGCCACCAGCGCCACGTCCACCTTATGATTCAGCACCGCCTGCACCAGGTAGTCGGTGGGGCCGGTATCCAGCATCAGATCCACCTGCGGGTATTTGCGGTGGAAGGCGCCCAGTACGCGCGGCAGGCGGGCCGCCGCCGTGGTTTCCATGGAGCCGATACGCAGCTGCCCGGCCGGTTCCTGGCTGCCCTTGACCGACGCCTGCGCTTCGTCCGCCAGCTGCAGCAGACGGTCGGCATATTCCAGCAGGCGCGTGCCCTCCGGCGTAATCAGCATGCGCCGCCCGGAGCGGTGGAACAGCGTGACGCCCAGCGATTCCTCCAGCTGGGTCAGGCGGGCCGACACGTTCGACTGCACCCGGTGCAGGCGCGCCGCGGCCTGGGTCACGCTGCCCTCCTCGGCCACGGTCTTGAAAATCTTCAGCGCAGATAGTTCCATATTGCACCTGTGTTCTGAATTTGAGATTGATACGATCATTATTATTCATTTTTATTGATACGTGAAGGGATATATAGTGTAAGCAACAGAAACCGGGAGTCCCATCATGCAAAAGCCCTCTCTAGCAGTACTACTGGCGGCAAGTTTCGCTTTCATCATCGTCCAGCTGGACGTCACCATCGTCAACGTTGCCCTGCCGGAAATCGGCCGGGAACTGAATGCCGGCGTCAGCCAGCTGCAGTGGGTGGTTGACGCCTACACGCTGGGCTTTGCAGTCTTCCTGCTGTCGGCCGGCGTACTGGGCGACCGCTTCGGCGCACGCCGCATCTTCCTCAGCGGTTTCACGCTGTTTACCCTGGCCTCGGTCGCCGCCGCCCTGGCGCCGGACGCGCTGGCCCTGAACATTTCCCGTGCCGTGCAGGGCGTAGGCGCGGCGCTGCTGGTCCCCAGCTCCCTCTCCATCCTGAACGCCACCTACTCCTACGACCGCGCCATGCTGGCCAAGGCCATCGCCTGGTGGACGGCCGCCGGCGGCGTCTCCATCGCCCTCGGGCCCGTGGTTGGCGGCCTGCTGATGTCGGTGCTGGGCTGGCGCAGTATTTTCTGGGTCAACGTCCCGATCGCCATCATCGGCTTCTGGCTGACCATGCGCGTGGTGCCGGCGCTGCGTCCGAAAGATCCGGGCCGTACCTTCGATCTGCCGGGCCAGATCCTGGCCATCATTGCGCTGACCGCCTTTATTGGCGTGGTCATCGAGTTCAATGAAATGGGCATGCAGAACGGCCTGATCCAGGGTGCGCTGCTGGTGGCCGTGGTGTCCGCCGCCCTGTTCCTGTGGGTCGAAAAGCGTAGCGCCTCGCCGATGCTGCCGCTGAAGATGTTCCACCTGCCGGGCTTCTCGGGTGCGGTGCTGTTTGGCGTTTTCGTCAACTTTGCCTACTACGGCATCATCTTCGTGCTCAGCTTCTACCTGCAGAAAGTACGCGGCTTCTCGGTGCTGGAAGCGGGCCTGATCTTCCTGCCGCTGACGGGCACCTTCCTGATCTCGAACATTATCAGCGGCAAGGTGCAGGCACGGGTCGGTTCGCGTATTCCGATGATTGCCGGCGGCCTGATCGGCGCTGCCGGCTACGCATTGCTGGGCTTGTTCGGCATTTCCGGCACCGCCAGCTTCTGGGCCATGCTGCCCGGCCTGGCCCTGATTCCGGGCGGCATGGGCCTTGGCGTGCCTGCCATGACCACGGCCATCCTGTCCTCGGTGGACAAGCGCCAGTCCGGCACCGCCTCGGCCGTGCTGAACACGGCGCGCCAGGTCGGCGGCGCCATGGGCGTGGCAATTTATGGTGCGCTGATTGCCGGCTCCGACGCGGCGGCCGCCATGCACGGCATCCAGATTGCGCTGGTGGTTTCCACCCTGCTGCTGCTGGGCGGCGCCTACCTTGCCTGGCAGTATATTGCCCCGCACCGCGCCGGCGCCCCCGCCGAACCTGTTACATCAGGTATCGAGTGATGTGCATGCGGTGGACTTTATTGGCAGCCTCGTGGGTCATATAGTGATTCCATCGGAATACTACTTCGCAGGAGAAACGATAATGTCCACCCATGCTGAAATCCTCAAGCTTGCAGACCAGTATTTTTCTGGCGTTTTCAACGGCGACACTGAACTGCTGAGCAGCCTGTTCGATCCCGCCGCGCAGGTGTACGGCGTGATCGATGGCAAGCCCTACCACAAGACTGCCGCCCAATACATCGACGGCGTGGCCAAGCGCCAGAGCCCGGCGTCGCTGGGCGAGCCGTACCGGATGCGGACCATGGCAGTTGACGTGCTCGGCGACATCGCCAATGTCCGGCTACACTCGCCACAGTTCAACTTCGATTACCACCTGTACCTGACGTTCGCCAGACGCGAGAGCGGCTGGAAAATCGTGAACAAGACTTTCACCCACCCCTCAAGCCACTGAATTACTTACCTGAATCACTCAACCACTGAAGGAGATCACCATGCCATACGTAAATATCCGCGTCACCAAGGAAGGCGTCACCCCGGAGCAGAAGCTGGAACTGATCAAGGGCTCGACCGAACTGCTGCAGCGCGTGCTGAACAAGAACCCGGCCACCACCTTCGTCATCATCGACGAAGTCGAGACCGACAACTGGGGCATCGGCTACAACAACGTGACCACGCTGCGCGCCCAGGCGGCTGCCGCGAAAGACAAGGACAAGTAATCATGTTCAGCCTGTTCAAGCGCAAGAAGCGCGGCGTGCCGAACATTGTGGTGGTATATCACAGCGGCTACGGCCACACCTCCAGGGTGGCCGAGGCCGTGGCCCAGGGCAGCGGCGGCAAGCTGCTGGCCATCGACGCCGACGGCAACCTGCCGGAAGACGGCTGGGACCTGCTGGCCAAGGCCAAAGCCATCATCTTCGGCAGCCCGACGTACATGGGCAATGTGAGCTGGCAGTTCAAGAAGTTTGCCGATCAATCGTCCGGAGTGTGGGGCGCGCAGGGTTGGAAAGACAAGCTCGGCGCCGCCTTCACCAATTCAGCGTCGGTCTCCGGCGACAAGCAGACCACGCTGTACACCATGTTCACGCTGGCGCAGCAGCATGGGATGATCTGGGCGGGGACGGGCATGATGCCGTCGAATGCGAAATCCGCGCAGCGCGACGACATCAACTACCTGTCCTCCTTCGCCGGCCTGGCCACCGCTACGCCGTCGGACGCCTCGGCCGACGAAGTCCCGCCCGGCGACCTCGCCACCGCCGCCCTCTTCGGTCAGCGCGTTGCCGCCGCCGCCCGCCGCCTCATCGCCTGAACGGCCCCCGCCGCCTGCCTCAGCGCAGGCGGCAACCGCACCGCAAGCGCTTAACAAGCGGCATTCCTGGGCTCGCGCAGACAGCATCGCCGGATGCCGGAACCGTCTTTCGTCTGCGATCGACTAATTCGTCAACGCCGATGGCTTATAGAATTCGGCTATTCGCGGAATGAATCGCTGCGGATTGGCCCCTGCCAGATTGGTCAGTACAATGACGGCCAAATGCTGGTCAGGGTAAACGATAAAGGCGGCGCGCGCGCCGCCAATCCCGGCAACCTGCAGTTCAGGTGTCGTTCGCAGCACCGGCCAACCACTGGCCCAATCGCCGTCACTGCCACCATTGAGTTTTTCCGGCACCCACATGCGTTGCAGGCTAGCCTGGCTGATCAGCGATCCTTTGGATAATGCGATCAGCCAACGGGCAACATCGTCAGCGGTAGTCTGGATGCCGCCGCCAGCCCAAAGGCCATAGGGAATCTGATAAAACCAGTGGGACAGGCGATTGCCATCGTCCTTTGCCGATGTGCCACGCGGTGCATAGGCGTAAATCGTCGCAGCGTTGGGCACCAGGTCATAACTGTCGCCGAACGTGGATGCGGACATTTCAGCCGGCGCAAATTGACGCTCCGATACGAAGCGCTCGTAAGGCAACTTGCTCTGCTTGCTGACAATCTGCGCCAGCAAGGCATAGTTGGTCTGGTTATAGGAAAACACTTCGCCCGCGGATGCGGCGACCGGACGGGATTGCGCCAACTTCCACGCTGCAGCTTCGCTCCCGCCTTCAATCGCCCCTTGCGGATCGACGATGTCTGGAAGGCCCGACGTATGGGACAGCAATTGGCGGACAAGTATCCCCCGCCATGCCATGGGTAAGTCATCCAGGTAGCGGGACACCGGAGCGTCAAGATCGACCAGTCCCGCTTCGGCAAGCTGCATCATTGCGACACCGGTGAAAGCTTTGCTGGCGGAGTTGAGCGGGAAACGGATGGTACGGGAGGCAGCCACGCCATTTTCCACATTGGCCATGCCATAGCTTTCGGAAAGCACGATTTTGCCATCTTTGACGACCGCGATTTGCAGGCCGGGGATACGCTGCTCCTTCATGATCGCCTGTATCGACTGCCTGGTCAGCACATTGGCATCTTCCACGCTGTGAGCCGAAGCGTTTAACACGTACCAGCAAAGCGTGGCGGCAAAGAGTTGCAGAGTCGGTCGAAATTTCATTGTTGTGAGCTTTCTTAACACGGCGAAGTAGATCCCCAGGAGACAAATGTTTTCCCATCTGACATTCGCCGTATGGCGCTCGGCATGGATGGGCTCAGCAAAGAACCGGATAGCGTTTCGTTCTACTTCCTCAAAAATCCCGACGCGGCAAAGCGTTCCCCGATCAGCTGGTGAGTTGCGGCGTCCGGATGCAGTTCATCGGGCAGCGGCAAACGTTCATTGTCTGCGGCGCCGTAGAGTTCAGTGCCGTCCAGGTAGTGAATGTTTGGATCGCTTTCCGCGCGCTGCCTGACGATGGCTTGCAGCTGGTCGCGAATGGTGGTGAGCGTGAGCTTGCCCTGGCGGACTTCGCTGGCGTTGCCGGAAGCGCGGAAATACAGGCGGCCTTCGCTCAGCGCGGCGGCCACGAACAGGGTCGGGCCGGGCACCGTTTCGTGGATCGGACAGTAAATCGGCGAAATCACCAGCAGCGGCGTATCCGGATGGCCTTCGCGGATCGTGTCGAGGAAGCCATGCACGGCGGGCGCAAAAGCGCGCATGCGCATCAGGTCAGTATTCACCAGATTGATCCCCAGCTTCACGCTGATCACATCAGCCGGCGTATCGCGCATGGTGCGCGCCGTGAACGGGTCCAGCATCGCGTTACCGCTGAAACCAAGATTGATGAGGTCAACGCCCGCCTGCGCCGCGGCCACCGCCGGCCAGATGCCGGTTGGATGCACCGCATTCGATCCCTGGCTGATGGAACTGCCATGATGCAGCCACTTGCGTTTGCCGGTATCGGACACTGGCTCGATCGCCGCATCGGTATGCAGCGACACCAGCCCGGTTGTCTCATCATGCGGCAACCAGATTGCAACAGTCTTCTGTTCCGGCGGCAGATTGGTGAAACGCAGCGTCTGCGGTTCGCCCTGCACCAGATGCGACTTGCCGGTCGCCATATCGATGTTCAGCACGTTGCCGCCATGGGCAGCCTGCTGCTGCACCAACCGTCCATCGACCAGCAGCTCATACACGCCATCCGGACGCGGCGGCAGCTTGCCATACACGCGCCTGGTCGGCAGCGTGACCAGCTCGATGTTGCGCGCCGTGGTGCGGAACACAATCCGTACACCGGATGGCTGCGACTCGGCCATCGCCAGTTGCGCATCAGGACATTGGGCTCGCGCCCATGCCGGCAACCGATGCAGCAACACGCCATGCGGCGTGGGCTCAACTTCAATCGCGCCGTGAATCAGCTCGCGGGTAATGGGTGTAGTCACGGGAAGGGAATGCTTGGACATAGTTCGCTGTTCTGATTAACGTTGCCTGGGCCAGTTCTTGAGGACGGCGTCGAGCGCCTCAAGGCTGCGCTGCCAGGAAGTGCCGGCTGCAGGTGGGCTGTGGTCGAAACTGCCGGAGAGTTCCAGCATCGGATAGCCGAGGAAAACGCTGCCGAGCAGACGCATGGCATGCGTGCACTCGGCCTCGCTCAGCGCATAGCCGCGCATCAGCACGTGCCGCGTGAGACGCGAAATGCGCACGCCGCCGTTGTCCTCGTTCAGTGGTATATCGATGCGATAGCGGGCGGCCTCGAACAAGCCGGGATGTTCGCGGGCGAAACTCCGGTGCACGTTCGCGACCGCCACCAGCGCATCCTTACCCGCCCTGCCTGCAACCGCCTCCTCGGCACGAGCCGCCAGCTTATCCAATGCGTACAGCGCCAGCTGAGTTTTCAGATCGTCCGAATTCCGCAGGTGCGAATAAAGACTTGCCACCTTCACGTCAAAGCGCCGGGCGAGCTCGGTCAGCGTAAGCGTACCAAACCCGATCTCATCCGCCAGCGCCCCCGCCGCTTGCACCAGCCGCTCCGGCGTCAACCCAACTCTCGGCATCTCACACCCCAAAACCTAATATGCTTAGGATTTTGCCTTATATCAATAACCGCGTCAATCGGTCCGGCGCTTGCCACGGTGCCCTTTTCCCCGGCCTTTGCTTTTTTTACTGCAGCTGTCAGACACGCTAGGCGGCGCTGCAGGGCAGGTTGGCAAACTGCGACGGCGACATCGCCTGCTCGCCATATCTGATTTCGTCGCCCTCGACCCGGGCGCAATAATTCTGGCCGCCGAAGCTGGGGCGCTGCCTGTGCCGAGGTTTAGTTCCCTGAATCGTGTCGAATCCAGCCGTACCAGGAAGAGTGAAAGCGGCGAGACCTGCAAGGAGCATTTGCCAGGTTTGCGCTCCGGGCACAGCGCTGGAGGACTTCGCAGCTTGCCGCACGCGGCTCCCATAGCGGACCAATTCCAGCCTGACGAGGAAGTTACGTATTGAGAAGCGAAAAGCAGGAAACCAGCCGCGGTGTTGTCGAAGCCGTTCGTGTCGAGCAGGCGGCAGTTGAAGTCGGCATACTGCGAGCTCACAGATATCTGAAGGTTAGCACCGTACCCGGCCGGCTCGCAGCAAGGCCGTCTCGCGTGCCCGACACGAAAAAAAACCCGGCCGAAGCCGGGCAAAGTGGGATTAAGACGGTACGAAATTACTTCTTGAACTCGGCAGTGCGCTTGCCCAGGTCCTTATAGATCGCAGGATCTTTCTGCAAGCCCTGCTTGACCAGCGCGCCAACCCGTTCCTGCGCAGCGGGACGCTGCACGGTGCTGATGAAGGTGTTCCAGTTCGGCGTCATTTCAGCATCGGGCGGCAGGCTGGCCAGGTTCACCAGCTTCTTGGTTTCCACCACGGCGGTGCGGTCGAAGCCGGCGATGCGGGTCGCCAGTGCATCGACAAAGCCATCCAGCTCCGCATCAGGCAAGGCGCGGTTCACGTAGCCATACTTCTCGGCCAGCTCGCCATTGATGTCGTCGGAGCCGATCAGGATTTCCATGGCGCGGCCACGGCCGACGAGACGCGGCAGACGGGCCATCGGACCGCCCCCCGGCGCAAAGCCCGCACCCACTTCCCATTGCGACAGCACGGCTTTCTCGCGGCTGGCGAAGCGCATGTCCGCCGCCAGGGCCAGCTCGCTGCCGATGCCGGTGGCACGGCCGCGGATGGAGACGATAGTTACCGGGGCCAGGCGGGCGAAGCGCACCATGAAGTCGGGCACCGGATGCATGCCGGTCGGGCCAGGCGCCATGCCGGTCGAATCTTCCAGTGGCTTCAGCAGGTCGTAGTGGGCGATGAACTGGTCGGGTACGGCGCTATCGACCACCACCACCTGCACGTCCGGATCGGCTTCGATCTGTTCCAGGATCTTCACCAGCTCGCGTACTTCGGCCGGACCGACGATATTCAGCGGCGGATTGTTCAGCGTGATTTTCCAGTACGCCTTGCTCTTCTTGATCAGCAGGATCTTGCCTTCTGCCGGTTTTGCCGCGGCGGCGGACACCGCCGCCACGGCTTTCTGGGCGCCTGTCCCCTCGGCCATCACAACACCACTGGCCGAGAGGGCCAGGCCTGCGGCCAGGGCCGCAATCATAGCTTTGACTTTCATGGTATTTCTCCTTTATTTGCGGGCCATCGCGGCGCGCAGTTGCTGGTCCAGCTGCTGGGCATGTGCATAGCCCGGGCTTACTTCAATCAGTTCCTTGCCGGTATCCAGCAGCAGCGCGGGGAAGCTGCTGATACCCATGGCGCGCGTCTTCACAAAGTCCTGACGGGTTTCGGCAATCGTTGCTGCACTGTCGAATTCCGTCTGGTAGGCTGCATCGCTGATGTCGAAACCTTGCTTGCGCAGGGCGGCGGCGCCGAGTTGCGACAGCGTCGCGCCATCCGTCGTGTTGCGTCCCTCGGCGTAGAAGCCATGCTGCAGGGCGCGGAACACGGCCAGCACGTCAGCCTCCGGCTGCAGGCGGCGCGCGGTCACTACGGCGCGGCATACAGGCTCGGTGTCGTACACGAAGTTTTCCAGCTTCATGAAGGCCTCTCGGTTGAACGGCAGTCCGCTTGCAGCTTCCACCCGCGCCCAGTGGCCGAGACGGAATTGCTTGCCGGCGTCGGTCAGCAACTCGGTGCCGCCGGCGCGCAGGCCGCCCAGCACGATCTCGAAGTCCAGTTCAGGGTGCATATCCTTCAGCTGCGTCATTTCCTTGCCAAAGCCGTAGCACCACGAGCACATTGGGTCGCCAACGAAAATCAGTTTCATGTTTTTGTTCTCCTTACCAGGTACCGGTGGACATACCACCATCAACCGCCAGCACAGCGCCGGTGGTGTAATTCGATTCGGTCAGATACAGCACGGCTTCGGCGATGTCCTCGGGACGGCCGACGGTGCCGGTCGGATTCAGCGAGTGCAGGAAGGCTTGCGTAGCTTCGTCCTTGGCGTGCATCGGGGTCTGGATGATGCCGGGCGCCACGGCGTTGACCTTCACGCCGGACGTAGCCAGTTCCAGCGCCAGGCCCTTGGTGGCGGAATTCAGGCCGCCCTTGATCAGGATCGGCAGGATGGCCGGGGTTTTCACGTTCGGGTTCAGTGCGATGCCGGCCGTGATGTTCACGATATGGCCGGACTTGTTCGGCGCCATGTGCGCAGCGGCAGCCTGCGACGGGTAGAAGAAGCCCATCAGGTTGGTGCCGACGATCAGGTTCAGGTCATCCTCGGTGTACTCGGTGATCTGTTTCGGGATGAAGATGCCGGCGTTATTCACCAGCACATCGACCTTGCCGAATGCCTCGATGGCGCGGGCAAAGAGCTCGGTGGCGGTGGCCTTCTTCGCGATGTCGCCGGCGACCGTCAGGAAGTTGGACGGGTTGCCCAGGCGGGCCGCCGCGTCTTTCAGGCGCTCGGTGGTGATGTCGCTGCCGACTACGTTGTAGCCGCGTTTCAGGTAGGCTTCAGCGATGGCAAAACCCAGGCCACCAGATACGCCGGTCACGATTACGGTTTTCTTGCTCATTTCTGTTCTCCTTACGGAATTGGTTTCGGTTGAGATCACTATACTTATGCATTCGGTGTTGATAAATATGGCAATATGCAAGACAATAAGTACATGATGTAATCAATCGGAGCGCATTCATGAAACGCCAGTTCGACGACGTGCTATTGGGGAGCATTGAGCTGTTCTGCCTTGCGGCGGAGCTGGGAGGCTTTACGGCGGCCGCCACTGCCGCCGGCGTTACGCCGGCGGCGGTCAGCCGCTCGGTGGCACGGCTGGAGCAGCGCCTGGGCGTACGGCTCTTCGTGCGCACCACGCGCCAGATCCGCCTCACCGACAGCGGCCGCAATTACTTTGAACAGTGCCGCCAGGCGCTGAACCAGCTGGTCGATGCGGAACGCCAGGTCACGGGGAGCCAGGCCAAGCCGGCCGGCCCGCTGCGCATCAGCGCTCCGACCCCGTATGCCCACTACCGCCTGCTGCCGCTGATGGGCGAGTTCCGCGCGCTCTATCCGGAGGTCACGCTGGATGTCCACGTCAGCAACCGCAATATCGATTTCGCCGACGAGGGCTATGATCTGGCCATTCGTGGCCGCACGCCGCAGGATTCCAGCCTGATCGCACGCAAGCTGGAAGACGCGGACCTGGTGCTGGTTGCCTCGCCCGCCTACCTGAAGCGCGCCGGCCGTCCGAAGAAGCTGGAAGACCTGGCGCATCACGAATGCATCCAGTTCGAGCTGCCCAGCACCGGCAAGCGCATTCCCTGGCCCTTCGTGATCGATGGCGAGCGGGTCGAAGTGCCGACCGAGGGCGGCCTGACCTGCGCCGAGGACGTGCTGGGCATCGTCACCCTGGCCCGCAGCGGCGCCGGCATCGTGCAGACCTACCGCTTCATCGTGGAACAGGATCTGGCGCGCGGCGACCTGGTCGAACTGCTGCCGGACATCGGCGGCGCCTCGCGGCCCTTCATCCTGCTGTATCCGCACGCACGCCACCTGTCGCTGCGCGTACGCACCTTTGTCGATTTCCTGATGGAGCACCTGAATCGCGCCAATCCACCGGCCAAGGCGCTGCGCAAAACATAGGCAGTGAAAAATTTCCCCGACGAATCAGGCACTTAAGAATTACTCTCATGCCTTGTTAACAGAGTTGTCCACAGAAACCGTTAACAACTCAGGCTCCGGGTGCAGATTTGATACACTGCGCGCTTTGCCTGCCTGAGATTTGACGATGGAACTGCGCAGCTGGGCGCTGCAATGCCTGCTTGAACCCGATCCCGCCGCAAAAGTGGCCGCCGTTGCCGCCATGGCCACAGCACATGCCGAAGGCCGCTGCCCGCTGGATATGCAGGCGGCTCTGCAATCGTGCGGCGAGATTCCCGGCCGGCCCGCGCTGCCCGAACTGGTCGCGCCCCGCCTGGTCGGGCGCCGCTCGATGGCCAGCGTGGAAGGCCGCGCCATGCTGATCCACGCCCTGGCCCACATCGAATTCAACGCCGTCAATCTGGCGCTGGACGCCGTCTGGCGCTTCCCCGGCATGCCCGAACAGTTCTACCTGGACTGGCTGCGCGTGGCAAAGGAAGAGGCTTACCACTTCTCGCTGCTGTCGGCCCATTTGCAAACACAGGGCAGTTTTTATGGCGCCTATACCGCCCACGGCAGCCTATGGGAGATGGTCGCGAAGACCAGCGGCGACGTGCTGGCGCGTATGGCGCTGGTGCCGCGCACCCTGGAAGCGCGCGGACTCGACGCCATCCCGCCCCTGCGCGCAAAGCTGATGCAGGCCGGCGACGAGCCGGCTGCGCTGATCCTGGACATCATCCTGCACGATGAAGTCGGCCATGTGGAAATCGGCAACCGCTGGTACTGGCACATGTGCAAACTGCGCGGCGTCGATCCGATTGCGACCTACGACACGCTGGTGGTGCAGTACAAGGCTTCGGTACGCGGACCGTTCAATATGGAGGCGCGCCGGCGTGCCGGCTTTACCGAAGCCGAGCTTCAGGCATTGACCTCCGCCGCCGCGGCGACAGCGGCCCCCAGGGAATAATTTACAAGTCTTTTACGCTGACGGCCGCGCTTCTTACATAGTCTTTACGCATGCGGTGATAGCCTTCACCCCATGATACGAACGGCTACCTCCGACGACATTTCCGCGCTGCTGGCAATCGAAAACGCCTGCTTTGCCGGCGACCGCCTCACCCGGCGCAACTTCCATCATCTGCTCGCGCGCGGCCACACGCTGACGCTGCTCGACGAACAGGATGGCGTCCCGCGCGGCTACATCATGCTGCTGTTCCGCGCCGCCACCTCCGTGGCGCGCATCTATTCGATCGCCACCCATCCCGGCCATACCGGCCAGGGCGTCGCCGCCAGTCTGGCGACGGCCGCCGAACGTGCGGCGCTGGAACGCGGCAGGACATCGATGCGGCTCGAAATCCGCAAGGACAATCATGCCTCCCAGCGCCTGTTCCTCAGCCGCGGCTACCACGTCTTCGGCGAATACCCGCGCTACTACGAAGACGGCGAAGATGCCTGGCGCATGGACAAGCCGCTGGCGCAGCAACAACAACAACAACAACAACAACAACAACAACAACAACAACAACAACAACAACAACAACAACAGCGCACCATTCACCCTCACCCGAAGCAATCCCCCGAACCATGCCCACAGACATATTAATCATCGTCGAACACCCCAAGGACTGGCAACCCGCCAGCCCGAACACAGCGCGCATCATCACCGCTGCCGAATACCTCGATGGCGCACCGGCGCCCGGCGCCACCGTCATCAACCTGTGCCGCGGCTATAAATACCTCTCCATCGGCTACTACTGCTCCTTGCTGGCCGAAGCGCGCGGACAATGCGTGCTGCCCTCGGTGAAGACCATCAACGACCTGTCGCGCAAGGCCATCTACAGCCTGGATACCAGCGAGCTGAATGAAACCCTGAACACCGCCCTCACCGATCACGACGAGCGCACCATGCCTATCGAATTTTCGATGGACATCTTCCTCGGCTCCACCTCGTACAAGCCACTGGCCCGCCTGGCGCGCCGCATCTTCGACGTCTTCCCTGCGCCGGTACTGCGCGTGGACTTCGAGTTCGATGGCGAATGGCAGATCCGCTCCCTGAAGGCGCAGCAGATCGGCGCACTGAATGAACGGCAGGAAGGCCAGTTGATGGAGGCCATCGGCGGCTTCGACGGCCAGCCGCCGCCGGCCCCGCCCAGACGTCCGCGCTACCACATCGCCATGCTGCACAATCCGGACGAGGAACTCCCGCCCAGCAATCCGCCAGCGCTGGATGCCTTCATCCAGGCCGGCCGCGATCTCGGCGTGAACGTGGAACTGATCGAGAAGAAGGACTACTCCCACGTCGCCGAATACGATGCCCTCTTCATCCGCGAAACCACGGCCATCAATCACCACACCTACCTGTTCTCCAAGAAGGCGCAAAGCGAGGAGATGATCGTCGTGGACGATCCCGTGTCCATCCTGCGCTGCACCAACAAGGTGTATCTGGCCGACCTGATGCGCCTGAACGATATCCCCACCCCACATACCGTGGTGCTGCGCGAGGACGAGATCGAAGACATCACGGGCATCGAGGCAAAGCTGGGCTACCCGATGGTCATGAAGATCCCGGACGGCGCCTTCTCGCGCGGCGTGAGCAAGGTCGCCAACCGCAAGGAGTTCCATGCGCTGGCGCAGGAACTGTTCAGGCAGTCCTCGCTGATCCTGGTGCAGGAATACCTGTACACGGAATTCGACTGGCGCATCGGCGTGCTGGATCGCCAGCCGATCTTCGCCAGCCAGTATTACATGTCCAAAGGCCACTGGCAGGTCGCCAAGCGCGACGCGAATGGCAATGCGGAATTCGGCAAGGGATGCGCGGTGCCGCTGGACGAGGTGCCGGCCGAGCTGCTGGCGCATGCGGTAAAGGCGGCCAATCTGATTGGCGATGGGCTGTATGGGGTGGATATGAAGATGAGCGACAAGGGGCCGGTCGTTATCGAGGTGAATGACAATCCGAATATCGACGTCGGCATCGAGGACGGCGTGCTCGGCGCGGCGCTGTATCGCCAGGTGCTGCAGGTATTCATCGAGCGCCTGGACCGGCAGGCCGAAGCCCGCCGCATCCTCGCCGCCTAGGCCTGCGGCCCCGCAGCTTGGTGGGGCAGTGGCCGATAGCCGTGGGCAGTGGTGCTTATACCTGCATGCCGCCCGACACCTCGATCCGCTGTCCGTTGACCCAGCGGTTATCCTCGGACAGCAGCGAGGCAATCATCGGCCCGATATCATCCGGCAGCCCGGCGCGCCCGAGCGCCGTCATCTCGGCCACCCGCCGGTTGAGATCCGGATTGTCGCGCACCATGCCGCCGCTGAAATCGGTCGCAATGGCGCCCGGCGCCACGGCATTCACGGCAATGCCGCGCGCGCCCAGTTCCTTCGCCATATAGCGTGTCAGCACTTCCACCGCGCCCTTCATGGACGCATACGGCGCGCTGCCCGCAACCGTGATGCGCGTCAGGCCGGTAGAAACGTTGACGATACGGCCACCATCGTTCATCAGCGGCAGCAGCTTCTGCGTCAGGAAGAACACGCCCTTGAAGTGAACGTTGTACAGCTGGTCCAGCTCCGCCTCCGTGGTCTGTTCGATGGATGCGTGGTGCGAGGTACCGGCATTGTTCACCAGGTAATCGAAGCGTCCGGCGTCGAGCGCCGCCAGCGCAGTGCGCACGGAGCGCGCGAAGGCATCGAAATCGGCCACGCGCGTGGTATCCAGTTTCAGCGCCAATGCACGGCCGCCCGCCGCGCTGGCCGCAGACACCACCGCGTCAGCCTCCGCTTCGGACGAGTTATAGGTAAAGATCGAGGCCACGCCGCGCTGGGCGAGATGCAGAACGGTGTTGCGGCCCAGTCCACGGCTGCCGCCGGTCACGATTGCGATTTTCATATCAGCTCCTAAGCAAGAAAGTACGGCCAGTTTAGGGAAGACCAGCGCGCAGCTGAATGCCGTAACCGGCCCTCTTCTTGCCTAATCCTGCCATGGGTCATACTATGCGGCCATGGAGGTAAATCGCGATGTCCCTGCTTGAACTGGCCCGGCGCCATACCGAGACGCAGCCCGGCGGCAGCCCTTTCCGCACGCCCGTTCCCGGGCTGATTCTCCTGCGCTCGGAGCACGAGAAGCTGCCCGCGCACCTGGTGTTCCGGCCTTCGCTGTGCATCACGGTGCAGGGCAGCAAATGGTCAACCTTCGGCGGCTGCCGCTACGTCTATGGCGCAGGGCAGGCACTGGTGGTCAGCGTGGAAATGCCCGCCATAAGCCGGATCGAGCAGGCCAGCCCGCACCAGCCCTACCTCGGCGTCATCATCGAACTCGATCTGGCCACCATGCACGAAACGCTGGAAAAGCTGGAAACGTTGAAGCCGTTGGACACCCTGCCTGGATCCGGTGCGGTGGAAGAGGATGCCGCCCCAGCCGGCCCCGGCGTCTTCGTCGCCAACTTCGACGGACCGCTGGCCGACTGCGCCCTGCGCATGGTGCGCCTGCTCGACACGCCGTCTGCGATTCCGGCCATCGCCCCGCTCATCATGCGCGAAATCTGCTACTGGCTGCTGGCCGGCCCGCAAGGCAGCGACGTGGCGCGTATGGCGCTGGCGAATGGACATGTGCGGCGCGTGGTCAACGCCATTCACGTCCTGCGCGACCAGTTCACGCAGGCGCTCAGCATCGACGAGCTGGCGGCGGTGGCGCAAATGAGCGCCTCGGCCTTCCACCGCCAGTTCAAGGCGCTGACCGCGATGACGCCGCTGCAATACCAGAAGCAGCTGCGTCTTCTGGAAGCGCGCCACCGCATGCTTGCCGGGACTGCCAACGCGGAAACCGCGGCTTACCAGGTCGGCTACGAGAGCGCGTCCCAGTTCAGCCGCGAATACGCCCGCATGTTCGGCGCCCCGCCGCGCCGCGACATCGAGGCGCTCAAGTCGGCCGCCGCCTGAGCCGCGCCGCTTGCCCGCCTCCGGGGCCGGCGCGTTACGCGCCGCCCACCGCCGCCCGCCCCAGCGCCGGATCGTCCGTAAAGAAGCCGTCCAGCCCTGTCGCAATATAGCGCCTGATTTCAGCGATCGAGCCCGCCTCATTGCGCACATGCTCGCCTGCCCCGTTGCGGAAATCCGCCGCCAGGAAGCGATTCTCCGGCCGGAACGTCCACGTCTCCAGCCGCAAGCCTGCCGCATGCGCATCGCCGACAATCGGCAGCGGCTCAGCCAGCCTGCCATCCTTCAGCAGGGGAATCACCCCGCGTGTCGGCGGCGCCACCACGTCCGCATAGCGCGCCACTTCGCGCAATCCAGCCGGCGTGCACATCTGCGCATAGGTCAGCGAACCGCCAGCCAGCGCCACATCGCGTGGACGCACGTCGCCAATGCCCACCAGCTGCATGATGCGCACATTGGCGCGCTTGCCCAGCTTCTCGCGCACGTATTTCAGGTTCGCAGTCTCGAAGGACTGAATCTCGATCGGCGCCCGGCGCGTATATTCGTGCGCGGCCAGTGTGGCGATAAAGCGGTCCTCCAGCTTCAGGCCGACGCTGGCGAAGTAGCTGGAACTCTTAAGCTCGGGGATGATGCCGATCACCCGGCCTGCAGTCGCCGACGCGGCCGCCACGAAGTCGATGATCTCCTCGAAGGTCAGCACCTGGAACATGCCGTCGTACTGCGCGCTGCCAGGGCGGTCCTGCGGCAGGCGCTCGATGGCGCGCAGCGTTTTCAGTTCGGACAGCGTGAAATCGTCCACGAACCAGCCTTCATGCGCCTCGCCGTCCGGCGCCTTGCGCGTGCGGCGGCTGGCGAATTCCGGGCGGCTTGCCACGTCGGTGGTTTCGCTCAGGTTGGCCTCATGGCGCGCCACCAGCACGCCGTCCCTGGTGCTGACCAGATCGGGTTCGATATAGTCGGCGCCATCGGCAATCGCCTTGGCGTAGGATGCCAGCGTATGCTCGGGACGCAGCGCGCTGGCGCCGCGGTGCGCGAACACCAGCGGCCGGCCGCCCTGCCCGGCTGCCGCACCGGCCGGCGCCATCGCGAGCAAGCCCGCGCTGGCAGCCAGTCCGCCGATAAAGCCGCGTCGCGACAGGAATCGGTGTAAGGATTTCATCAGAAGTCCGCAGAAATGGTGACAAAGCCCTGGCGTGGAGCGATCGGATAGGTGTTGTAGGTGCCGCTGGCCGCACCCACCACCACCTGCAGGTCACCCTTGCGATCCGCCAGGTTGCTCACGTTGACGCGATAGCGTGCATTCTTCACCCAGCCGCCGTTCAGGAAAGGCAGTTTACCCGACACGCCAAGGCTCATCAGGAAGTATGGCGACACCTTCAGATCGTTGGTATAGGTCGCATAACGCTTGCCCACGTAATCGCCAATCAGCTGGAACTCGGTATCCAGCACATTCACGGTCGCCACGGTCTTGTTCATCCACTCCGGCGAACCCGGCACCTTCTTGCCGGCGGTCGGCACGATGTCCTTGCCGTTGGCGTAGTCGTCGTCGTACTTCGAGTCGTTGTACGACACGGCGTTGTACAGCGAGAAGGTACGGCCGAAGTGCAGGGTGCCGGACAGGTCGATACCCTTGGTGCTCACGCTGCCCACGTTGGTCAGCACGGCCAGGTTGCCGCCGATGATGGAGGTGATGACCGGGGTCGGGCTGATCTGCAGCAGGCGGTCGCGGAAGTCCACGTGGTACAGGTTGACCTGGCCGTCGAAGCCGGTCACCGCGCCCCAGTTCAGCTGGCGGCTGGTGCGCAGGCCCAGTTCCGTGGTGACGGAAGTCTCAGGCTTGGCGGTGTTCTTGAACAGGTCGAACGCGCCCTGGTTGGACAGGCTCCACGGCGAGGTGCCGCCACCGCCGTAGGTCGGGAACTGGCGCATGTTCTTCTGGATGTTGAAGAAGGCCTGGTCACGCGAGGTGATATCCCAGCGTCCGCCCAGCTGCGGCAGGAACCATTTCTTGGTATCGATATCGCCCACCGGCAGCGCGCTCGAACCGCCCGAGATTGCGCCTTTCAGCGGCTGCACAGGAAACTCGCCGTTCGCGAACTGCAGGCTGGACTTGAAGCCGGCCTGCAGCGACAGGTCCGGGCGCACACGCCATTCGTCCTGCAGGTGCAGCTGCACGACCTTGTTATTGATCTCGCTGCCGTACTGCGTGATCAGCGGATTGCTTGGACGCTGGTAAGGCGTGGACGGGTTGTTCACGTCCAGCGCGTACCAGCGGCGGTAGGCGGAGGACTCGTTCTTCTCGAACCAGATGCCGGCCTGCAGCTGGTGGTTGCCCAGTTCCTTGCGCAGCGTGGACAGGAAGCCGCCGCGGTTGATCTTGTACTCGGTGGTGCGGGTCGCGTAGCCGGAATTGCCGAACACCTTCTTCAGGTCCTGGTTCGGGTAGTACACCGCAAACAGCGCCGGCAGGCCGGCCACGCCGATCGGACCGGCCACCACGCCCACGCCCTGGTCGTTGTGGTAGTACACCTGGTTGCTCCAGGTGGTCGTATCGTCGATATTCCAGTCGTACTTCAGGTAGGCCAGGTGGTCGGTACGCTGCGCATCGCTGTAGTAGTTGCGGTAGTTGTTGCCTTCGGCAGCAGGGGTGGCGCCGGTCGGCGACAGGTAGGCCACGGCAGCGGCGAAGTCCGGATACAGGAAGGGACGGGTGTACGGCGTGCTCTTCTCGCCTGCCACGTGCACGGTCGCATCCTCGTTCGGCTCGATCTTGTCGTTGAAGTTGTAGTAGAAGGTCAGCTTGCCGGTGTCGTTCTGGTGCACCCACTTGGCGTTGAACTGGTCGCCGCCCTGGCGGCCGCGGAAGTCCCATGCGCGCTGTTCCTGGTGCATGGCCGAGATGTAGGCGCTGTTGCCGTTGCCCAGATCGCCGGTGTCGTAGCGGGCGAAGGTGCGCGAGGTGCGGTAGCTGCCCAGCGTCTGCTGGAGCGCGATATTGCGCGTTGCCAGCGGATCGCTGGTGAAGGTTTCGATGGTGCCGCCCAGGTTGCTGGTGGACGCGGTGGACAGGTCGCCGGCGCCGGTGGACAGGATCACGCTGCTCACGTTCTCGCTGGTCACGGCGCGCTGCGGCGAGAGGCCGTTGTAGTTGCCGTACTGCTGGTCGCCCAGCGGCACGCCGTCCAGCGTGTAGCCCAGCTGCTGGCCATTGAAGCCGTGCACGAACAGCGACAGGTTCTGCTCGTTGTTGCCCCACGGGTCGGCGGTCTGGAAGCTCACGCCCGGCAGGGTTTGCAGCGCCTTCAGCGGGTTAATGCCCGGCAGGATCTTCTGCATATCGCTCTTGCTCATGGCGACGGCCGAACGGGTTTTGTGGGTTGCGATTTCAACGGTGGCCACCGGGCCGGCCGCTGCGGCAGCGATTTCGCTGTCCGCGCTGGAATCGGTTTGCGCCATTGCCAGCATTGGGAGGGACACGAATACGGATGCGACTGCGGCCGCGCAAATCTTCTTTTTCATGGGTTTCTTGCCTGTCTTTCAAGATGAGTGGAAATGCAACGACTGGCAGAGTAGTGAGCAACTGTGACGGCTTGATGACGGCCATTTGTACCGTGCGCGCAAAAGTCTTGAAACGCCATGTCTCTTCAACATGGCGGCGGGAAGCCCTACATTGGACACATCCCAACCAAATCTGATGGAGTAACAAAATGAGCTCTTCCAAAAAAGTCGCAATCGTTACCGGCGCATCCCAGGGCCTCGGCGCAGCAATCGTGCAGGCCTACCGTGAGCAGGGCTACCGCGTGGTCGCCACCTCGCGCAGCATCAAGCCTTCCGACGATCCCGACCTGATCACCGTGGCCGGCGACGTGGCCGACCGCGAGACTGCCCGCCGCGTGGTGGCCGCCGCTGTCGAAAAATTCGGCCGCGTCGATGCACTGGTCAACAATGCCGGCATCTTTATCGCCAAGCCATTTACCGAGTACACTGCTGACGATTACGCAGCAATGACCAATACCAACCTGGCAGGCTTCTACAACATGACCCAGCTGGCAATCGCCGAAATGGAAAAGAACAACAGCGGCCACGTGGTCAGCATCACCACCACCCTGGTCGATCATGCCGTGCAGGGCGTTCCCTCCGTGCTGGCGTCGCTGACCAAGGGCGGCATTGCTGCAGCCACCAAATCGCTGGCCATCGAGTACGCCAAGCGCGGCATCCGCGTCAACGCCGTGGCCCCCGGCATCATCAAGACCCCGATGCATGCGCCGGAAACCCACGCCGCACTGGGCGCGCTGCACCCGGTCGGCCATATGGGCGAAATGAGCGATATCGCGCAAGCCGTGATCTATCTGGAAAACGCACCATTCGTGACGGGCGAAACCCTGCACGTGGACGGCGGCCAGATCGCCGGCCACTAAGGGCATGACGCAGCGAGCCCCTTCCACCGCACGCCGCGGCCTGCTCAAGCTGGCCGCAGCCTCGGGGCTCGCCGCTGCCCTGCCCTGGTATGCAGCAGCCCATGCTGCGGACCAGGCGCAGCAGCCGGAAGCGCCGCCGCTGGAACTTGTGGTCCTCGGTTCCGGCGGCCCTGGCGCGGTAGGCCGCGCCTGCCTGCGCATCTTGGGTCCGGCCGATATTCCGGCCAGCGCCAGCCAGCGCGTGCTGCAGGATGAAGACGGCCTGCGCATCACCTTCAGCGGCGATTTCGACAGCCGCGCGCACGCGGCCCTGCGCCGCCTGGCGCGCGATACCAGCCTGCTGGTCTGCAACGCGGCGGTGCTCGATCCGCCTGCTTCTCCCGCCCATTTGCACCGGCTGCACACTGCGCCGCAGGATATCGCCGCCCATGCCCGCGATGCAGGCGCCGGGCGTCTGCTGCTGGCGCATCTCACCCCCATCATCGACAACAACAAGGAACAGGTGCTTGCCTCCATCGCGCGATCCTGGCCGGCGAGGTCGTATTCGCCGGGGACCGCATGCACCTGCGTTAACCATGCATAAACGAATTCTCATCGCCGCAGCAATGGCTGCTGCAATTGGCTCTGCAACAGCAGCATCGACGCCGGCCGGCAATGCGCCTGCTCCGGACGCCGCGCCGGTGGCGCGCGCCAACTGGGCCGTCGCCCGCGCCGGCAACCAGGTCTATGCCTTCTATGGCCTCGGCCCCGGCAAAACCCACGCCGACATCGAACGCGACGTGCACGTCCTCGACCTGGCCAGCGGCAAATGGCGCAAGGCGGGCGGCATCCCGGTCGAACACGGCCGCCTCGCCAGCGCCGCCGTCACGGTCGATGGCAACATCTATCTGATCGGCGGCTACACCGTATCTGCCAGGGGCGAAGAAGTCTCCACGCCCGAAGTCATGCGCTTCCACCCGGCCAGCGCCAGCTTCGAAACAGTCGCCAGCATGCCGGTCCCGGTGGACGATACCGTGGCCATGTCCTGGCGCGAGCGCTACATCGTGCTGGTCAGCGGCTGGCACGACAAGGGCAACGTGGCCGACGTGCAGATCTACGATACGCAAACGAAGCAGTGGACCGCCGCCACGCCCTACCCCGGTACGCCGGTCTTCGCCCATGCCGGCGGCCTGGCCGGCGATACCATGGTCATCTGCGACGGCGTCACCGCCAGCCAGGGCGCCGACGGCAAGAATGTCTTCGCCATCACCAGCGAATGCTGGCAGGGCGCCCTTGATGCACAGGAGCCGGGCCGCATTGCCTGGCGCCGGCTGCCCGCCCATCCGGGCGCCCCGCTCTACCGCGCCGGCGCCGTCGGCACGGACGGCAACTCCGGCCGCATCCTGTTCGCCGGCGGCAGCGGCCGTCCCTATAACTACAACGGCATCGGCTACGACAAGCATCCATCCGAACCGTCGAACGCGGTCTTCAGCTTCGATCCGGCGCGCGGCGCCTGGCAGCAGCATGCGCCGCTACCCGAGGCGGGCATGGACTTCCGCGGCCTGATCCCGCTGGACGGCGGCGCCTACGGCCTGTTCGGCGGCATGCGCGAAGGCCAGCGCGTGAGCGGCGGCGTGATCCGCTTCACGCCGAGCTATACGAAATAGCCATGGCAGTATGTCAATATTGAATACATGAGAACTCCGGAGCGCGGCTAGGATAGACTACCCGCAATCCAGCCTTAGTCCGGAGGTTTCTTGAAATACTCGCGTCAACTGTGGATTGGCCTGCTGGCCGCCACGGGCATCATGCTTCCCGTCGCCGCCTCGGCCCAGCGTACCCTGTTCAACGACGGCTGGCGTTTCCAGTCCGGCGACCCGGACGGCAATTCCGCGCCCTACCTGTACGATATCCGCCCGGAAGTCAAGAAGTCCGCCGACGGCAAGGAGGCGGACGCCATGCCGGAAGAAGCGGTACGCATCGCACGCGCCAGCACGCCGCTGCTGCGCGCCTGGATTCTCCCCACCGGCAACGCCTTCATCAAGGACCCGGCCAGGCGCCACGTCCGCCCCGCCCAGGGGCCGGCGGTGGATGCGCCTTACGCCAGGCTCGATTACAACGACAGTGCCTGGCGTGCCGTGCGCCTGCCGCATGACTGGGCCATCGAAGGCCCCTTCCTGCAGAGCGGCCCCTACGGCGGCATGGGCCGCCTGAAAACCTGGGGGCCCGCCTGGTACCGCAAGAAGCTCGTCCTGCCGGCCGGCGACAAGGGCAAGTCCATCTTCCTCGACGTGGATGGCGCCATGTCCTATGCCAGCGTCTGGGTCAACGGCCAGCTGGCCGGCGGCTGGCCGTATGGCTACAACTCCTTCCGCATCAACCTCACGCCCTATGTGAAGCCGGGCGCGGACAACCAGATCGCCATCCGCCTGGACAACCCGCCCGAATCGGCGCGCTGGTATCCGGGCGCCGGCCTGTACCGCAACGTATGGCTGAACAAGACGGCAGCGCTGCATGTGGCGCAATGGGGCGTGCACGTCACCACGCCCAAGGTCAGCCGCACATCGGCCCAGGTGCAATGGCAGGTCACGGTCGATAACGACAGCGCGGCCGCCGCCGACGTGGACGTGAGCACCGAACTGTATGCACTGGACGAGCAAGGCCGCATCAGCGGCAAATCCGTCGCCAGCATCGCCTCGCCGCGCAGCAGCGTGGCGGCCGGCGCCAGCACTACCGTCTCCGGCGAAACCACGCTGGCCAATCCGCGCCTGTGGGGTCCGCTGCCGACGCAGAAGCCGAACCGCTACGCGGCCGTGACCACGGTGCGCCAGAACGGCAAGGTGATGGACCGCAGCACCACCCCGTTCGGCATCCGCGCCCTGCGCTGGGAAGCGGACGGCGTGTACGTGAACGAGGAAAAGATCAGGATCCAGGGCGTGAACAACCACCACGACCTCGGTGCGCTGGGCGCGGCCTTCAATGTACGCGCCGCCGAACGCCAGCTGGAAATGCTGCAGGAAATGGGCGCCAACGCCGTCCGCATGAGCCATAACCCGCCCGATCCGCAACTGCTGGAACTGACCGACCGCATGGGCATGCTGGTGGTGGACGAGGTCTTCGACTCCTGGGAACGCAAGAAAACCCCGCTCGACTTCCACCTGATCTTCCCCGACTGGCACGAGCAGGACCTGCGCTCCATGCTGCGCCGCGACCGCAACCACCCCTCCATCGTGATGTGGAGCGTGGGGAACGAGGTCGGCGAGCAGTACACGGGCGAAGCCGGCGCGGCCATCGGCAGGCGCCTGGTGCAGATCACCCGCGAAGAAGACGCCAGCCGCCCTGCCACCAACGCCATGAACTGGGCCAAGGCGGACATGCCGCTGCCGGCCGAAATGGACGTGATCAGCCTGAATTACCAGGGCACCGGCATCCGCACCCTGCCCGGCCAGTTCCCCTTCTTCCACGAGAAGTTCCCGGACAAGCCTATCCTGCATACGGAAAGCGCGGCCGCCGTCTCCAGCCGCGGCGAATACCAGTTCCCGGTACCGGGCGTGTTCAGCGCTGCCGTGCGCCCCGGCGCAGGCGGCGATCCGAAGACCATGCAGGTCTCGGCCTACGAACTGTTTGCCGCGGATTTCGGCAGCTCCGCCGACCGCGCCTTCGGCGCCTTGGACCAGAACCCTTACACGGCGGGCGAATTCGTATGGACCGGCTGGGACTACATCGGCGAACCGACGCCATACTACGGCGCGCGCAGCTCCTACTTTGGCATGATCGACCTGGCCGGCTTCAGGAAGGACCGCTTCTATCTCTACCAGTCGCGCTGGCGTCCGGACCGGCCGATGGTGCACATCCTGCCGCACTGGACCTGGCCCGACCGCGTGGGCGAAGTCACGCCGGTGCACGTCTTTACCTCGGGCGACGAAGCCGAGCTGTTCGTCAACGGCAAATCGCAGGGCCGCCTGAAGAAGGCGCCCTATGCCTACCGCCTGCGCTGGGACTACGTCACCTACGAAGCGGGCGAGATCTCCGTGGTCGCCTACAAGGACGGCAAGGAATGGGCGCGCTCCACGGTGCGCACGGCCGGCGAGGCGGCGGCGCTGCAAGCCAGCGCCGATCGCTCCGAAATCGCCAACGATGCGTCCGACCTGAGCTTCATCACGGTCAAAATCGTCGATAAGGATGGCCGGATGGCGCCGCGCGCCAGGCAGCGGGTACGCTTCACAGTCGAAGGCCCGGGCGAGCTGGTAGCCACCGATAACGGCGACGCCACCAGCTTCGAATCCTTCCAGTCGCCTGAGCGGGCGGCCTTTAACGGCCTGGTGCTGGCCATCGTGAGAACGAAGCCCGGCGCCACCGGCAGCATCCGGGTGCGCGCCACGGCGGACGGTCTGAAGGCGAGCGAAATCGTCATCAGGCCGAAGGCCGGTCATACCAAGGTATAGTTGCTGGCAATTTGGCGGACGGACTACAGTGCTCTCATAACAAAGGAGCAAGCCATGACGTCTGCCATCATGCATACCGGAAGCGCCGCAGGGAACGAAGCTGCCGTTCTCTCGGCAATCCAGCACGAGCGCCTGCGGGTCGCCCGCAATATCCACGATATGGTGCTGCAGGACCTTACCGCCGTCCTGCTGCAGTTACGGGCCGCGAGCCGCAGCGACTGCCAGGACAGCGTCAACAGCCATCTCGGCCAGGCCACCAGCGCTGCCGAGCAGGGACTGGCCGCAGCGCGCGGCTTCCTGCACGAACTGCGGCGCGGCCTGCCGCAGCTGCCTGCCCTGCCCACCCTGCCCGGCGCGGACCACACGTCGCTCGCCCCCGTGCTGCGCGAAGCCGCCATGCGCGCCCCGCGCACCGGCGCAGCGGAAATCCTGTGCGAATTCGCCGGCGCGGCCGAGCTGCCGCGCAGCGTATGCGGCGAACTGGCGCTGATCATGCGCGAAGCCCTGTCCAATGCCCTGAAACATGCCGCGGCCCGACAGGTCCTGTGCCAGCTGGTGCAGGAACGCGGCGCAATCGAATTGCGCATCAGCGACGACGGCCGCGGTTTTCTGCCCGGCTGCTGCGGAACGGGATTCGGCATCGGCGGCATGTCCGAACGTGCAGCCCTGCTGGGCGGCACGCTGACCATTCACAGTGTTCCCGGCAGCGGCACCATGGTGCGCATGCGGCTGCCGGTGATGCCATGAAGCCGCTGGCCATCCTGCTGGCGGACGACCATCCGATGGTGCGTCTCGGCCTGGCCCAGCTGATCAGCCGCGATCCGCAATACCGGCTGGCCGGGGAAGCCGGCAACGGACGCGAAGCCGTGGAAGCTTATTCACGGCTGCGGCCCGACCTGGTGCTGATGGATCTGATGATGCCTGAGATGGGCGGTATCGAGGCCCTGCTGCATATCCGCAAGGCCGACCCGCAGGCGCGCGTGGTCATTCTCAGCAGCTCGGATGGCGACGACCATATCCGGCGCGCCATGGAGGCCGGCGCCAGCGCCTACCTGCTGAAGGATGCGCCGGAGGCGCAGGTGAGTGAATGCCTGGCAGCCGTTGCAGACAACCGTCGATTCCTGCCAGCGGATATTGCGTCAAAGCTGGGCGCTCGCTTCGATGGCAACCGCCTTTCGCCGCGCGAGCAGGATGTGCTGCGCCACCTGGTCCAGGGCCTGTGCAACAAGCTGATTGCCCGCGCCACGGGCACCGCTGAGGGCACGGTCAAACACCACGTGAAAAACATTTTTGCCAAACTTGGCGTCTCATCCAGGACCGAGGCCGCCCGCACTGCCCTGCAGCGCGGCCTGGTCGATCTTCCCCTCTAGGCTCCGGCAGGCTCAGAAGGCCTCGATCAGGTAGCGTTCCGGGCTGGCCGGCAGCAGGCAGCCCGCCGGCCCCTTACCGGAGAAGGCGCGGCGTACGAATTTGCTGAGCGAGGGGCGCCCGCGCGAACGGCGCCGGTATTCGTAACGGCCGCGATACGCATAGCCATCCTGGAAGGTGACCTCGAAATCGATCTCCACCCGCTCCATGCCGCCGTCCGCCCAGTGTATGAGCAGGCGGTCCGCCGCGCGGAACTCACCCAGCACCGCCGCACCGTGCACGCTGGACGGATAAATGCGAATTTTTGCAACATCGATTTTTTCGTCGTGGCTAGTGTATGAATTCATCGCTGTTCCCCCTATCCGATGCTGCTATTAAATCAGGCGGGATGGGGCGGCGTCATCCCTCGAAAGATGTATCCGGCCCCGTCCAAAAGGGCAGTTGACAGGGCAATGCCCTCGGTGTAACAGTTGGCCATGAACCGGCGTGACGCTCTTGCAACACTGGCCGCCCTGGGCGGGCTGGCCCTGTCCTTCCCTGCGCGGGCAGGCGATTCTCCGCAACCCGTGCTGGAGGGATTTGCCCGGCTGACGGAGGCGCTGGCACGGGCCGGCGAACCCTTCCCCGCTTCCCCGCTGGCGCAAATAGAACGACTGATCGCAAACGGGCAGCTCGACGACGCAGCCAGGGCTGCGCTGGAGCTGCTGTCGCTGCGCGTGCTGCTGGAGGTCAGCATCACGGCCGAGGCGCGCGTCAGCGTACGGCGCAGGATGCCGCAGGCGGACCTGATCCAGGGCGGCTGGCGGCTCTATCTGGTGCGTGTCCTGAACCCTGCCCTGGTGCCCGGAAAACTGGGCGCTTCCAGCCCGCAGGCGCTGCCGCCCTTTAGTGTGGGCGACGCCCCGCCAACCACCCGCGGCGATGCGGCTTTGCGCTGGCTGTCGCTGGATGTCCACGATATTGCGCCACTGGATGCGCTGCTGGACCCGGAACCGGTGTCGTTCAAGATCCTGCGCCTGTATGCCCGCGATGCCGGACGCCGTTCGGCCGTGATTGCCATGGATATTGGCGTGGGCACCGGCGATATCGGCGGGCGCGACCGGGTTGCGGTCGGCTTCGACTGCCGCCCGGCGCGCCAGGTCCGCATCGGCATGCTGGATCACGACGGCACGCCGGTCACCGGCTCGCTGAAAATCACGGACGCCCAGGGCCGCGTCCTGCCCTCCCCGACCCATCGCGCACCGCCGGACATGTTCTTCCAGCACCGCATCTACCGCGCCGACGGCCAGACCGTGCTGCTGCCGGCCGGCGATTACACGGTCGAATACGGGCGCGGCCCTGAATACCTCCTTCAGACGCAGAAACTGCACGTGCCGGCTGCCACGGCCGCCACCACAGCAAGGGTCGCAGCGGCCGCTCCGGTGCAGGCCAGGTTCCGTCTTCAGCGCTGGACCGATCCTGCAGCGCGCGGCTGGCTCAGCGGCGACCACCACATCCACGCCGCCGGCTGCGCCCACTACACCTCGCCCGAAGAGGGCGTCGGCGCCGAATCGATTGCACCGCAGGTGCGCGGCGAGGGCTTGGCCATCGCATCGGTGCTGACCTGGGCGCCCGGTTTCTATCACCAGAAGCTGAACTTCACGGGCAGCGACAACGCCGAGTCCAGCGCGGCGCACCGCATCCACTACGATCTGGAAGTGAGCGGCTTCCCCTCCTCCCACTGCGGCCACCTGGCACTGCTGCGCATGAAGGCCATGGACTATCCGGACACCAACCGCGTGCAGCAATGGCCGAGCAGCAATGCGCCGGTATTGCGCTGGGCGCGCGAACAGGGGGCGGTCACGGGTTATGCGCATGCGGGCGTCGGGCTATGGGCAGGATCGGCCGAGCTGCCGAACTACCGCATGCCGGCCTTCGACGGCATTGGCGCCAACGATTACATCGTTACCCTGCCCGAGGGGCTGGTGGACTTCCTCTCCGTCTGCAACAACCCGCCTGCCGGCGAGATGACGATCTGGTACCACACACTGAACTGCGGCCTGCGCAGCAGGATCGCGGGCGAGACGGATTGGCCCTGCTTCTTTGAAGAGAGCGTCGGCATGGGGCGCAGCTATGTGAAGCTGGACGGGCCGCTGGAGTATGGCGCCTGGTGCGAAGGCCTGCGGCGCGGACGCAGCTACGTCAGCGAAGGCCGCGCGCATTTGCTGGATTTCCGCGTGAATGGCGTTGGCGTAGGCGGCGCCGATGTCGCCCTGGCCGCGCCGGGCGAAGTGACGGTGGAGGTGGATTTCGTGGCGCGGCTGGCGCCGCAGATGAATGCCGGTACGGAGGCCTTGCGCGCACTGGCGCCGCTGGACAAGCCCTATTGGCACATCGAACGCGCCCGCATCGGCGCCACCCGCTCGGTAGCCCTTGAGCTTGTGGTGAATGGGCGGACGGTACAGACCTTGAGCGTGCCTGCGGATGAAGCCGTGCACAGCCTGCGTTTCAATACCCTGGTGGATTCAAGCTGCTGGATAGCCTTGCGCGTGATGAATGCGGCGCATACGAATCCGGTGTGGGTGGACGTGGGCGGCAGGCCGGTTGCGGTGAAACGCAGCGCGCAATGGTGCCGGGATGCGGTGGATGTTTGCTGGAATCAGAAGGTGAAGCGGATTCGCGAAGGCGAGCGCGCGGAGGAAGCGGCGCTGTATGACCGCGCGCGGCGGTTCTATGAGCGGCTGCTGAAATCATGACGCCCGTCCGCATCCGCCCGGCCGGGCGCCCGGCAAGATGCGCGTTCGCCACTTCAGCGCTCGCCGCCTTCCTGGCCCTCGGCTGCGCCGCTGCGGCCCCAGCGGTCGCGGCCGGGCAGGCAGCGGCTGGCGGAACCGCGGTTGGCGGCGGGACGGCTGGCTGGGGACTGCGGCGCATAGCCGACCGCCCGGACGGCGGCGCGGCGTTTGAAATCGTCTCGCCTGCCGGCCAGCCTGTGGCCCGCATCGAGTGCACCTATAACCAGTGGATCGACACCGAAGAACTGAGCACGCGCATCATGGCCTCCCGCGAACTCCTGGCCGGCATCATCGCCCGCCAGGGCCGGCTCTCAGTCGAAGACCTCGGCCCCGCGAAATACGACTGCGTCCCCGTTCAGCAGGCAGCCATCACAAAAACGGCCACTTGAGAATGCCCTTGGCATGCAAAATCGGACGCGCGGTAAAGTAAGCAAGCACCGTAGCAAAAGCCGCAATGCTGCTGGTCTCGCCCATCGCCGCCAGGAACAGCCCGGCCACCATCAGCCCGGCCATGGCCACCACCAGCAGCACCTCGATGCTGGCGAAATATCCGCTCGCGGCGCGGCAGGCCTGGACGAACAGTCCCGGCAACTCCTTCACAGATTTGATGCGCTGATCCATTTCACTTCTCTCAATAATACTGTTTAAGCAATCAATTGACGGCTGCTCAAATATCGTATTATTTCACATCAGCACTTTTCCTGCCTGCCGACGGGGAAGCTTACTGGCCTTCCACGGCCACGCGTACCGGGTTGCGTTCGCGGCTGACGAAGTCCGCCACCGCCGCGCGCCACTGCGCCATCGACTTGAATTCCGAAGCGCGGTCCCAGGCTGCGCCCATCAGGTACTGCAGCGGCTGTCCCGGTTTGACCTTGGCCAGCACCAGGCTGTTGCGCTCATCTTCGGCAAAGGTGGCGCCGCTGGCAGGAATCGCAATCGCGGTGCCGAAGTCGCCGTTCGATTTCTGGTGCACCCATTGCAGCACCGCAGCGCTGGCCGCATCGTTTGCCGCATCCACCTTCGCCTCCTGGCCCTTGTCGGCCGGCGTCTTGTTCACGCCAACCGCCACGGTCAGTTCCGGCTTGCCGAAGGCGAACACGCTGCTCACGCGGTCGAACTGCTGGCCCGCATCCAGCGAGATGCGCTTGGTTTCGGAAACGGCCACGCCGCCGCCATCCCAGGTGTCGTAAGTGACTTCGAACACGGTGCGCACCGGACCGTTCGCCAGCACCTTCCAGGTCGCGTAGTTACGCCCCGTCCACAGGCGCTGGCCATCCCAGATGCCGGTGCCGCCCAGGCCGCGCGTGGTGCCCACGTTGTACATGTCCATGCCCTCGCCTTCATCCACGTGGTAATGGTCATGGCCCTTGTTGTACCAGCGATCGACGATCGGATAGCTGACCTTCTTGAACCAGATATCGATGCCGCTGGTGACCAGCACTTCCTTGCCCGAACCGGCAGGCGCCGGTGCCGCCAGGGCCGGGCCGTACATGCGGTGGCCCAGCTTGTCGTTCTCCCAGGCGAAATCGTCCAGGCGCTCGGGAATGTAGCGGCCGAAGGTCCTGGGCGGGAACACCGGCGCCACGCCGTCGATCTTCTCGACCGTGAAGCGCGCCGACTTTTCGCCCCTGGCAAAGCTGTGCTGGAAAATCAGTTCGCCATACGCGGCGCCAACGTTCTTCGGATCTTTCAGCTGCGGCGCCACGTTCGTGACCTGGTATGGCAGCACCTGCCCTTTCGCATCCTTCACCACGATCTGCTGCAGGCGCGCGCCTGGCAGCGCCGTATTCACCGACGTCCACGGCACGGTAATCGTTTCGGATGGCCGCGCGATATCGAGGTCGTGGCTGACCGTCAGGGTCATGCGCTCGGCGGCGCCCGCCGCCAGAGGAAATGCCAGGGGAAGTGCAACGGACAGGTAATGAATTACGCGCATCGTTTGTCTCTCAAGTTATGGGCGCCGGGTTGAACAGCACCAGCGCATTATGAAGTCGATGATGTTCGGCCCAGGTCTTCTTCCCGCTGGCCACAGCCAGCATCAGGTGGAAGAGCTCCCAGCCCACGTCCGCAATGGACGCGTCGCCACTGGCAATGCGGCCGGCGTTCACGTCCATCAGGTCGTGCCAGCGCCGCGCCAGATCGTCGCGCGTGGCGACCTTGATGACGGGCACCGGCGCCAGGCCATACGGCGTGCCGCGGCCGGTGGTAAAGATATGCAGGTTCATGCCGGCCGCCACCTGCAGCGTGCCGCAGATGAAGTCCGAGGCCGGCGTGGCGGCGTAGATCAGGCCTTTCTGTTTCAGCTTTTCGCCCGGCGGCAGCACGCCGGCAATCGGCGCCGAGCCGGACTTCACGATCGAGCCCATGGCCTTTTCCACGATATTGGACAGGCCGCCCTTCTTGTTGCCCGGCGTGGTATTCGCGCTGCGATCGACGCCGCCGCGCTTCAGGTATTCGTCATACCATTTCATTTCGCGGATCATGGCGTCCGCCACTTCGGCCGACACGGCGCGCGAAGTCAGCTGGTCGATGCCGTCGCGTACCTCGGTCACTTCGGAAAACATCACGGCGGCGCCGGCGCGCACCAGCAGGTCGGTCGCATAGCCGACAGCCGGATTGGCCGTCACGCCGCTGAAGGCGTCGCTGCCGCCGCACTGCACACCGACCACCAGTTCGGAAGCCGGCACGGTTTCGCGCCGGCGGGCGTTCAGCACTTTCAGGTGTTCCTCGGCCTGGCGCATGATGGAATCGATCATCGAATCGAAGCCCACGTGGGCCGAATCCTGCAGGCACACCACCGGCACGTCGTTTTCCAGGCTGCCCCTGATCGGGATCACGCCGCGCGGCAGCAGGCGCTGCGGCTGCAGCTTCTCGCAGCCCAGGCTGACGATCATGGCCTGGCCGCCGAAGTTCGGATTCAGGCTGATATTGCGCAGCGTGCGGATCGGGATCACGCCGTCCGGCGCGTCGATGGCCACGCCGCAGCCGTAGCTGTGCTCAAGCGGCACCACGTCTTCCACGTTCGGGTATTTCGGCAGCAGTTCGCTGCGGATGCGGCGCGCCGCGTGTTCGACCACGCCGGCCACGCACTGCACGGTGGTGGTGATCGCCAGCAGATTCCGGGTGCCGACGCTGCCGTCCGGATTGCGGTAACCTTCGAAGGTATAGCCTTCCAGCGGTTCCATCTGCGGCGCGGGCACCGTGGCGATCGGCAGATTATCCAGCGCACGCGCATCGGGCATGCGCACCAGGGCTTCGCTGATCCAGCTGCCGGCCGCGATATCGCGCTCGGCGAAACCGATAATCACGTTGTAGCGCCGGATCGGATCGCCTTCCTTCAGGTCGGACAGCGCCACTTTGTGCCCTTGCGGCACACCGTCCTGGAGAACCAGTCCGTTCTCGAGAATCGTGCCACTGGTCAGGCCACCATCATTTACGACAATTGCAACGTTATCGTTGTCATGCATCAGAATGATACGCGGGACGGAAGATGTCATAAACTAGTGATTTTGAGGGCGGTCAGACCAAAATGGAGCCTATGTAGTAAATTCAGTATGGCTGAAATAAATCATTTTGGCTAGTCCGGATTGCATATTTGGTCTGACCGCTTTAGAATCAATCACAACAAAGATCGAACGAAACCAATAATGAACGCGACACCAAAAAAACTGCCAGAACTGGTCGCACCGGAAACCCGCCTGTACCGGCAGGTAGCAGACAGGATCCAGACCATGATCGTCGAGGAAGGCATCGCTGCCGGCGAACGCCTGCCCTCCGAACGTGATCTCTCGGCCAAGCTTTCCGTCAGCCGCGCCTCGCTGCGTGAAGCGCTGATCGCACTCGAACTTTCGGGCGTGGTCGAAGTGCGCGGCGGCTCCGGCGTGTATGTCAGCGCCAAGGCCGAGGAGCCGAAAACGCTGAACGAAGCGACCGGCCCCGGTCCGTTTGAAGTGCTGTCGGCACGCCGCCTGATCGAATCCGAAGTGGCGGCCATTGCCGCCCGCGTGGCGACCGATGGCGCCATCGACGCCATCCTGCGCGCTGTGGAAGAGATGGAGCGCCATCACGACAACTACTCGACCAACGAACATCTGGACCGCAACTTCCACCTCGCCATTGCAGCGGCAACCGGCAACAGCGCGCTGGTGGGTGTGATGACGTACCTGTGGGACCAGCGCGGCCGCCTGTGGCACAAGCTGAAAGAACACTTCCAGACCGAAGAACTGCGCAAGGAAACCCTGAGCGACCACCGCCAGATTTTCCTCGCCATCGCGAATCACGATCCCGCCGGCGCACGCCAGGCCATGCGGGCTCACCTGGAAAGGGTCACGCGCACCTTCTCGCGCGGCTAATAACAAGAATTCTGACCGTGAGACCACGGCCGCCCCGTGCGGCCCCCGTCAATAACGGCACGGAGTACGCGAGGTACTTCCACACAAACTGATGGAGACACAGAATGTTGACCTCGCGACCTTCGCGCTGGCTGGCCGCGCTCGGCCTGGCCATTGCCGGTTCCAGCTTTGCCGTCGCTGCCTGCGCAGCTGACGTGCGCGTTATCCTCGTCGGCGATTCCACCATGGCCACCCGCAGCGGCTATGGCGACGCCCTCTGCGCCCGCTTCTCTCCCGCTGTCGATTGCATCAACCTCGCCAAGGGCGGGCGCTCTTCCTATTCCTTCCGCGCCGAAGGCCTGTGGGACAAGGCCATGCAACTGGTGCGCGAAAACGCCGGCAAGCCGGCCTATGTGCTGATCCAGTTCGGGCATAACGACCAGCCGGGAAAACCGGGCCGTTCGACCGACCTGGTGAAGGACTTCCCGCTGAATATGGCGCGCTACGCCGAAGAAGTGAAGCAGGCCGGCGGCACGCCGGTGCTGGTCACTCCCCTCACCCGCCGCCAGTTCCGCGGCCAGTGGCTGTCCAATGACCTGGCGCCGTGGGCCGCCGCCACGCGCGGCGTGGCACTCCAGGCGCAGGCGCCGCTGCTGGACCTGAACAGGGACAGCCAGGCTGCCGTGCAGGCCATGGGCGAAGCCGAAGCGGACACGCTGGCGGAAGCGCCCAAGCCGGAACCGAAGTTCGACCGTACCCATCTCGGCGAAAAAGGCGCAAAGCTGTTTTCCGGCATCGTGGCCGACGAGCTGCGCAGCGCAGTACCCGCACTGAATAAATACTACAACTGAGGAGACACATGATTTCCACGTTTTCCCGCCGCGGAATGCTGAAGCTGGCCGCAGGCGCCGGCGCGGCGCTTGCGCTGCCGGTACGCGCCGGCGTATCGGGCGATCCATGGCTGGTTGCCGACGCCATCGTCAACCGCCTCAAGCGTCCCATGAATTTCCCCAAGCGCGACTTCCTCGTCACCGAGTTCGGCGCGGCGCCCTGCGCCACGCGCAAGGTGAAGGCCTGGGCTTCGCACGACGACCAGGAAATGCTGCCTTCGCCGGTTGAAAATGCGAAGGACTGCTACGCCGCCTTCAAGGCAGCCATCGACGCCTGCGTCGCCGCCGGCGGCGGCCGCGTGGTGATCCCGAAAGGCGACTGGTTCTGCGCCGGCCCTATCGTGCTGCGCTCCAACGTGCACGTGCACCTACAGGCGGGCGCCCACATCTTCTTCTCGCAGAAGCCGGAAGACTATGCGAAATACGGCGACTACGACTGCGGCCCCAAAGGCAAGCTGACGCTGTCGCGCTGGCAGAGCAACGACTGCCTGAATTACTCGTCCATGATCTACGCCTTCAACGAGGACAATATCGCCCTCACCGGCGAAGACTGGACTTCGGTACTGGATGGCCAGGGCGGCGTGCCGTTCAACGCGGACGGCGAATGCTGGTGGACCTGGAAGGGCCGCAACCGCACCATGAACGCCGTCTCGCAGACGACCATTCCCGGCCACAAGGCGGGCCAGCTGTCACAGGTAAGGCCGAACCCGAACAACCTGCCGCTGTCGAAGGTGGCGCCGTGGCTGAGCGAGGCGGAACGCAAGCACATCGAGGGCGAAGGCAACAAGTGGAGCCATGACGAGCAATACCTGCCGGCCCTGTCCGAAGCCGGCGTGCCGCTGGGCCAGCGCGCCTTTGGCGTCGGCCACTACCTGCGTCCTACCATGATCCACATCATCGGCTGCACCAATGTGCTGCTGGAGGGCTACCACGTCATCAACACGCCGTTCTGGCAGCACCACCCGGTCCACTGCCGCAACCTGGTTATCCGCAAGGTGCACGCCGAAAGCCTGGGTCCGAACAGCGACGGCTTCGATCCCGAAGCCTGCGATCACGTGCTGGTCGATCAGTGCACCTTCGATACCGGCGACGACTGCATCGCCATCAAGGCCGGCAAGAACAAGGACACGCAATTCGGTCCGTCGCAGAATATCGTGATCCAGGGCTGCACCATGCAGAGCGGCCATGGCGCGGTAACGCTGGGCTCCGAGATGGCGGGCGGTATCGAAAACGTGTTTGCACGCGACCTGGTGTTCGAGAACAAGAACTGGGCCACCAATCCGCTGAACACGGCCATCCGCCTGAAGACGAACATGAACCGCGGCGGCTACCTGCGCCACTTCTACGTGAAGAACGTGCGCATCCCGAACGGCGTGCAGCTCAGCCCATCGTTCTATGCCTCCCTGCCCGGTTCGCCGATTGCATCGCGCACCGTCGCCACGGCTGCCGGTGCGGTGGTCACCTTCGACTGCGACTACACGCCCACTGCGGACAATATCCGCGTGCGTCCACCGGAAGTATCGGACGTGCACATCTCCAACGTCAGCGTGGGCAACGTCAGCAAGGGCGGCAAGAGCGGCTCCTGTTACCAGGCCGTGGTGATTCTTGGCCCGGTAGCGTCGGACTATAACGGTCCGCAGCCGATGCCGAACGTGCTGCCGGTGCGCCGCGTGACCATCAAGGACTGCGACTTCGGCAATCCGCTGAACAAGGAGCAGCCGCTTTACCTGTACAACGTGCAGAACCTGAAGCTGGAGAATGTGACCATCTCCGGCAAGCGCATGGACGCCGCCCTGTCGGCCTGATATAGAGGAAAACCGTGAAACTGAAATCCAGCGTAATCCTGATTGCCGCGGTACTGGGCATGTCGTCTCCCGCCTTTGCCGAAGGCCCTTACCGCAATCCGGACAACAAGAACATGAACGATGCGGGTGAAGGCACCTACCCGATTCCGTACAAGATGCCGCAGGTGGCCGAGATCACCGAGTCGCTGAACCGCGTGCGCGCCTATCTGGACAAGGTCACGCCGACCCGCGTGATCAACAGGAAGACGGGCCAGGAAATCACCGACTTCAGCACCCCGGTTGCCGACGCCACGATCGAAGCGTCCAGGGGCGACTTCGGCATCATGGTGTATGAAATGGGCGTGGTGCACGCCGGCCTGATCAAGGCGCGCCAGGTCACCGGCGATGCGCGCTTCACGGCCATGACCGAGCGCCACCTGAACTTCATCGGCCAGATGTACCCCTACTTCAAGAAGCAGGAAGACATGTTCAAGCTGGAACGCGCGAACGCGTTCTCGCGCCTGATCGATCCGCGCTCGCTGGACGATGCCGGTTCCTTCTGCACGGCGATGATGCGCTCGCGCATGAACAAGATCGGCCCGGATCTGTCGAATGTGATTACCAGCTGCACGGACTGGGTGGCCAACAAGCAGGTGCGCCTGAAGGACGGCACGCTGGCGCGCAACCGTCCGCAAGCCTGGTCGCTGTGGGGCGACGACATCTACATGGGCGTGCCGGCGCTGGCCGAAGCGGGCCATCTGACGGGCAAGCAGGCTTACTACGACGACGCTGTGAAGAATGTGCTGAACATGGCGAAGTATCTGTACAACGACCAGCTGAATATCTACACCCACGGCTGGAATGCGAATCATCCGGATGCGCCGCGCTTCTACTGGGCGCGGGCGAATGGCTGGGCGGTGCTGGCCATGTCCGATCTGCTGGACGTGCTGCCGAAATCGCACCCGGGCTACCAGAAGGTGCTGAACCAGCTGCGCAAGTCGATCAAGGGCATTTCCGAGCTGCAGTCGGGCGCGGGCCTGTGGCACCAGATGCTGGACCGGAACGATTCCTACCTGGAGACCTCGGCCAGCGCGATGTTCGTGTACGTGATTGCGCACGGCATCAACGAGGGCTGGATCAGCCCGACCACCTACGGTTCGATTGCGCAGGCGGGCTGGAATGCGCTGTCGGCAAAGATCAATGCGGAAGGCCAGGTTGAGGGAACTTGCGTAGGCACCACCTTTGCCAGCGACCAGGCGTATTATTATGCCCGGCCGACCAGCGTACATGCGCTGCATGGATATGGTCCGACGCTGCTGGCTGGCGCCGAGATGATTCGCCTGATGACGAATCCGAAGGTGCAGGTTGACTACAAGGTGCGCACTTACCATTACATGGACAAGGGCACCCAGGCCAACTACCGCGAACATCATTAAGCGGCGCGGGACGCAAGTCCCGCTTCCCTCCTATTTGCGCGGCCAGGCTGCATAAGCCTGGATTGCTTTGGCTGGTCCGCTGCCGAACCAGCCATAGCCTTTCTGGCGCTCTTCGCTGATTTCCTTTACGTCGTCGTGGATGCTGCGGTCGCGGTCGCCGAAGATGGGCTTCATGGTCTGCAGATCGTACAGGCGCGCCCAGATCTGTGCGTTGCCTGAGGTTGCCGCGCCGCTGTTCGGCATTGCCACACGCTGCAGCCATTCCACGCCTGCGCTTACCGCAGCCTTCACTTCCGGCGACGGATCGGGCAGCTGCATCAGCACCATCAGCAGCTTCGCAGTTTCAAAGCTGGACAGGGCTACCGGCTCGAAATTGCGCGCGCCCACCGGCGCCAGCGTCAGTGCATCGTGCTGCTGGCACCAGCCCGTGCGCACGCCGTTGATGACGATTTGCGATGCCAGCGCGACCTTGACCGCCTTGTCCGCTGCCACGCGGGCGTCGGCTGCAACGGCTTCCGGAATGAACCCATAATCGCCCTTGCGCGCGGCGACATCCAGCAGGAGCTGCAGGACGAGGGCAAATGCGTCGTCGTTGAAGGTGATGGCGTCGTGGTAGCCGCCTTGCAGCGGATAGACTTGCGGCACGCCGCCATTCGGATACTGGGCGTTCAGCAGGTAGCTGACGCCTTTCAGCGCGGAGCTGCGGTAGGCATCACCCGCCGCGCCCGGCGCCTGCGCCTGCACCCGGGCCAGGAAACGGATCTCGCTCGTGGTCGCGTTGTTGTCGATGGTGCCGATGAAGTTCCACGACTCCTTGCCCTCGAAGGCGGCGTAGTGCTGGCCTTTCTGGCGTATCGGTCCGCCACGGTCCACATTCTTGCCCCAGCCGCCGGCCGGCGTCTGGAAGCTGACGATATTGCCGGCGACATGCCTGGCTTCCGGCGTGGCATACCACGCGGCCGGGCGGTTGCGCGGCATCCCGCCATCGCCGCCGCCCTTCGCCGCCGGAGCGGGCGGGAATACCGTTCCGGCCGCCGCAGCACCCGTTGGCGCGGCGCTGGCAAGCGGCGCGCGCTCTGCGGCCAGCGCTGCCTTGTCGGCCTCCAGCAGCATGCGCGAGCGGGCGAGGTACGCCGTCCACACCCCCTGCTCCGCCGCCGGCAGCGACGCCACGCGCGCCTCCGTCAGCGCTTCGGCCGGCGCCATATGCCCCAGCACCGCAGCATGCACGACGACCGGCGCCGCCACCAGCACGCCCAGCAAAGCTGCGCGACCGGATGCAGGGCTCATCCCCGCCTTCATGGCACGCGCACCAGCCGCACAGCCATATACGGCCGTCCCGGCAGCGGAATGCTCCGCCCATCCCTATCCGCAAAGTAGTAATCATCCTGCTTGCGAATCTCGAACACGCCCTCAACCGGCGTCACGGTCATATTCCAGGTATCGATCACCTCGGCCCTGAACTTCATCCCATCCTGCAAACCGGTCTTGATCAGCTGCACCGGCCACGCCGTCGGCTTCTGCGTCCCAAAGTAACCCAGGTAATATTCGGCGTGCTTGCCCGCAAACGGATAATCCTGCCACTTATCGGACGGCTCCAGCCCCTCCGCCGGACTCTCGCTCAGAATCTTGCGGAAGAACGCCAGCCGTGCAGGACTCTGCCCGCGCATCGTTCCGCCCTTGGCCAGCCAGACCATCCCCTGCGGGTCCTGATAGCTCTCGCTATGTCCCACATAAGTCCCCGCAATCGCCCCCTGCCAGAAGCGCAGCACCATCTCCTCGGGCTTCAGCTGTCCCCAGCGGCGCGTGAAGTCGCCTTCGTACTTCACCTCGTCGTACACCACCGGCTTGCCGTACACATCGCGGAACAGCACCGCACGTTCAAAGTCCTCGGCAATCGCTCCACTTTGTACGCTCACGTGGGTAACCCAGGGCTTGGTGTGGTTATACAGGACAAAGGCGTTGTGAATCGAGCGCAGATGCTGATAAGGATCGGCCGCCTGCACGGTCTGGAAATAGCTGTCCCAGTCCGCCATCGTCTTCTCTTTCAGGAAGTCGAACTCGTTCGCCATCGACCACCACACATTGCGGTAAGCCGACAGGCGCGCAACCACATACTTCAGATAGCGCTCGTTCACGTCCGCCGGCATGCGGTCGAAGCCCCAGTAGCCCTTGTCGTAAGGATGGAACAGGATCAGGTCCGCCTCCACGCCGATCTCGCGCAGGTCGGCCACACGGCGCTCCAGGTTACGGAAGAAGGCCGGATCGAAGCGCGTGAAGTCCCAGCCCTTGGGCGGCTTGCCCGCAAACGGATAGCGCGGCGGCACGTTCTTGTCGTCATGGTTCGGGAACACGGCCATGCGGATCTTGTTGAACGGCGAAGCCGCCAGGGTGCTCAGCGTCTGCTTCTGCAGGGCTTCGGTCTGGTGCGTCCAGGCGTAGCTGGTGGTGCCGACCTGCCAGAACGGCGTGCCGTCTTCATAAGCGAAGTGCCATGTATTCTTCACGCGCACCGGACCATGATTGCCGGCAGACGGCGCGACGGCCGTGATGCTGCCCGTCTTGCCATTCAATTCGGGGCGATTGCTCGCCGTTTCATACGTCCACTCACCGGTCTGGTCCGGCATGAAGCGGATGACGTACTTGCCGTCACCATCATAAAAACCCGGCACCTTCAGCGTACGGCCGCCCTGGCGGAAGGTCGCGGACAACTCGACCTCCATGAAAGGGTTGCCGGCGGACGGCCCGGTCAGGGCGATCTCGGTACTGCCCCAGCGTTCAACGCTAGCCGCCTGCGCCAGTCCGCACAAGGCCAGCAAGGACAGGCACAAGCCCTGCAGCAGCTTCCTCATACGTTGTACTCCTTGCCGCCGATGCGCACATTGCGCAGCTTGAAGCCCTGCACGTTATACGTGAACCACGGCTCGGCGCCATTGCGCGGCGTGCCGAAGTCAGAGTCGCTGACGGTGATATCCATCAGCGGCAGAATCGGCGTGCCTTCCTTGCCATTGAAGCTGGCTGCGACCGGGCCAAGCAGCACCATCGCCTGGTAGCAGGAGAAGGAACCGTCCGGCGTTTTCACGTCGCTCACGCGCACGTTGGAGATATGCACATCCGATACCGAAGGCGGACGGGTACGCACGCTATCGTCATTCGGCGCGTAATCGCAGTCGATGGTGATGACCGCCCCGCCGCTGGTCGATGCCTTGCCCGCCAGCGCCGAACCCGGCAGCGTCTTGTAGGGACGTCCGCGCGTCTGCACGCCATTCGGCAACGTCACATCGCGCACATGGAAATGGCGCAGGAAGCCGCCCCGGTTCATATTCGTCTTCATGCGGATGGCCGTGCCCAGCGGATCGTGTTCCCAGAACGCATTACGGAACTCGATCTTCTGCGCGTAGATATGCTCGATGCCGCCTGCCATCTCGCTGCCCAGCGTAACCCCGCCGTGGCCGCGGTTCATGATGCAGTTCTGCACCACCATATTGCGCGTCGGGCCGTATTGCGTGTCCTTGTTCTTGCCGGACTTGATGGCGATGCAATCGTCGCCGGTGTTGAACAGGCAGCCCTCAACCAGGATGGTGTCGCACGACTCCGGATCGAAACCATCCGAGTTCGGGCCGATGCTCTCCATCCGCACTTTCGAGAAGTGGATGTTGCGCGAGTTGATCGGGTGATGAATCCAGAACGGCGTGTTGATGACCTGGTAGCCCTGCATCAGCACATTTTCGCAATCGACGAATTCGACCATGCTGGGACGCAGGTAGTGGCCAAGGCCGAATACGCGCTTTTCCACCGGCACACCGGCTTCGGACAGGATCGGCAGGTATTTATCGTCGGCGCGCCAGTTGGCGTGGCGCTGCTGGATGGCCGCAATCGCTTCCTCGGCATTGTTCGGATTCGGTGCGCCCTGGTGAGCGGTGCTGCCGGGTGGAGCGCCGGCCGGGTTCATGCCCCACCAGCCGTTGCCGCTGCCGTCCTCGAACGGCACGCCGGCCTGGCCGTTCAGGATACTGGTCCAGTCTTCGCCGGTAATGGCGATGTTTTTCTGCCCGCGTGCATACACCATGGACGAGAAGTTCAGGCAGTCGTTGCCCTGCCAGCGCGAGAGAATCAGCTTGCCGTTCGGGCCGCAGTCATAGTCGCCGTCGCGGGCGAAGTCTTTCGGATTGGCGCTGAAATGGACCTGTGCGCCTTTCGCCAGGTGCACGTGCACGTTGGAGAGCAGGACGATAGGGCCCTTGCAGTACCAGTTGCCGGCCGGGATCAATACCCGGCCGCCGCCGGCCTTGCTGGCCGCGGCAATGGCGGCGCGGATGGCCGGATAGGCGTCTGGCGCTTGCGGGGCCGGCGTTTGCAGCTCGCCTTTGACCTTGACTTCAACCAGGCCCTGGATCTTCACCAGCGTGCACGGCCTGGCGCCGAAGTCGGTGATCGGGAAGTCCCTGTTTGGGAAAGGCAGGGGTTTGGCGAATTTGTCGATGATTTGCTGCGCACGCAACCACGGATCGGCGGCGGGGGCCGATTGCGTGGATTGCGCGAAGGCGTACAGCGGGAAGCCGCTGGCTGCGATGGCGCCGGTACCGGCAGTAGCGGCGGCGGCTTTCAGCAGTGTGCGGCGGTGCATGGAGGGTTTCTGGGTCATGGCGTTACGCGGAAGTAGTCAATATCGAGATAGCCGGCGCCCTGGTTCTCGCCGACGCTGAAGAGTCCCATCTGTGCGCCAACCCAGCGGCCTTTGGACGCGCTGAATGGCTGCCCGGCGGGCGTGTAGTTTGTTCCATCGCTGCTGTATGAGAATTCGGCGATGGCGTTGGCGCGCATCTGCATACGCAGGTGGAGCGCCGTTGGGGCATCGGCCAGCAGTGTGCCTGCCTGCTCGGTGCAGCGGATGGCGGCCGGGGTGCAGGTGGTGTAGATCAGCTGCGTTTTGCCGTCCCGTTTGCGCAGACCGAGCCAGGCGTAGCTCATGCCGTTCAGGATCAGGCCTGCCCGGTCGCCGTCTTGCGCATTGTGCAGTTCAATGCGCGTATCCACGGTGAAGGTTTCGGCGGGGAGCTTTTGCGCCAGGATGTTCGGGGCGGCGCGGACGTAATCGTGCGCGGCTGGCGATGCCTGGGTTGGGAGGCGCAGCCAGCCGGGACGCGCGGACAGCGAGAGCCATTGCGGCTGGGGATTGGCGTTCCATTGCCACTGCAGGCCAAGCGCCTTGCCGTCAAATTCGTCGCCAGTCGCCGGCCCGGCCGCGGACGCCGCAACGACCGGCGCCGCGCCGACAGGGGGGCGCCAGGTGGCGACGGGATTGCCCGTGGCGGGCTTCGAACCGGGAACGCCGATCACCGGCCACCCATCGCGCCACATCATCGGCTGCAGATGCACGATACGCCCGTAGGCCTTCTTGTCCTGGAAGTGCATGAACCAGTCGCTGCCATCCTGTGCGCGAATCCACGCCCCCTGATGCGGCCCGTTCACCGCAGAGACACCCTGCTCCATGGCCACATGCTCCTCATACGGCCCGCCGATGCTGCGCGACCGGAACACAGCCTGCCAGCCCTCCTCCACACCGCCAGCCGGCGCAAACACGTAATACCAGCCGTCGTGCTTATAAAACTTCGGCCCCTCCAGCGTCTTGTATCCAGGCAGACGATTGCCGTCGATAATGATTGCGCCCTTATCATCCAGCAGGCGCCGGCCGTCGGGCGACATCTGGCGCAGCGTCAGCACGTTATTGAAGCCAGCCCTGCTCTTCGCCCATGCATGCAGCAGATAAGCCTTGCCATCGTCGTCCCACAGCGGCGTCGGATCGATGATGCCCTTGCCCGGCAAGACCAGATGCGGTGCGCTCCACGGCCCGCTGAAATTCTTCGCCGTCATCACGTACACGCCAAAATCCGGGTCTGGATAAAAGATCCAGAACCTGCCATCGTGGTAGCGCAGGCAAGGCGCCCACACGCCGTCGCCGTGACGCGGCGTGGCGAAATGCGCTGACGGCACAAGACGCGGCAGCGCGTGGCCTGCCAGCGTCCAGTGCACCATGTCCTTCGACGTCAGCAGCGGCAGTCCCGGCGCGCTGTTGAAGCTGGATGCGGTCATGTAATAGGTATCGCCAAGGCGGATCGCATCCGGGTCGGAATAGTCGGCGTGCAGGATCGGATTACTGTATTCCTCCGCCTGCGGATTCCAGCCCTTGCCGCCGTCAAACTGCGCGAACACCCGGGCACGCGACGAATAACGTTCCGCCTCGCCAGCCGAAAGCTGGCGGCCAGTCTTGCGCGCACTCACGTCCAGCGGCTTGCCTTCCAGATCCGTGCTGTTGTACTCGGACCAGCCCTTGCCGCCCCGTGGCTCGCCCTGCCAGCCTGCCGGCATGATGTGCTTGCCGATACGGCTGTTGATATGGACGACGTTGTCCCATGCCGTCGGCACGCCGAAGCGCGCCAGGTAGATGGACCCGGGCAGCGTATCGTTGCCAGCCGGACCGGGAGCGTGCGTAAAGCGGCTGTTGAGGAACACGAAGCCCGGATCGTCCGCATTCACGGTACGCGCCTGCACCACATACCCGCCACGCTCGGAACCGCCGCTGGCGCCGAGGGAACGCAGCTCGCACTCTTCGAACAGCGCGGCGCGGTTATAGCCCCAGATGAAATCGACGGTGCCCGCGATCAGGCTGCGATAGAACCACGCATAGCCATTGGTGCGGATCGTATCCTGTTCGCTGATGAAGTTCGAATAGGCCGCCACAAAGCGCCCTTCGCTGTTGAAGTTGACCGCTTCGGCCTGGCCGCCGATGGTGCGGCTGTTCCAGGTGGTGTTGAAGACGGTCAGCGTATCCAGCTTCAGCAGATCGGCGTCTTCGATCAGGAATACGGCGCGGCCGCCACTGGAACCCGGCGCCTGTGCGGCCTGGCCCGTGCCGCTGCCGGGATTGCGGCCGTCGCTGTTCTCGGCGGCGATGACCACGCCGTCCGGGCTCTCGCCTTTCAGCGTCACGTTATCCTTGCCGCGCAGGTAAAGCAGTTCTTCATAGCGTCCGTTGGCAATGCGGATGGTGACCGGCTCGGCGCGCGGGAGCGCGCGCATGGCGTGATTCAGCGCGCCCTGCACGGTACGGAAGTCGGCCTTGCCATCGTCATCCACGCTCAGAGTACGGCCCGATGGCGCTGCAGCGCGCGTGCGGAAACGCCAGTTGGCGGCCTTGCCGATGCCGTCGAAGCGCCTGCCGTTCAGGCTTGCATTGGCGAACAGCTTGCCGTCTATAGTCACGTAGTAGTCGGTGCCGTAAGCCAGGCGGCTGTCGTGCAGGCGGATGGTGGCCCTGCTGCCGTCGATCTGGACAGGCTGCCAGCGCACCACGCGCTGATAGCCGTCCGGCGCGGCGCCAATCGCATTGCTTTCGTTGGCGGCATGGATTTCATCGACCAGTACGTTGTCGCGCGCACGCCAGACGCGGACCGTGCCCGTAGCGCCAAGCTTGGGCGCCGCGTCGAAGCGCAGCTGCAGGATGCTGTCCACCGGCTGATCCTTCGACCCGGCAGCCGGTTCGACCCGGCCCTGCAGCGCATAGCTTTGGCGCGACTCGGCAAACGGCGGCGCCACATTCGCACTCAGCGTCACGCCGACATTGTTGTCGGCGCTACTGGCAATCGTGATTCCGGTCTTGCCCGCGCCTTTTGGCGTGATGAGCAGCGCGTCCCCCTTCACCGCCACCTCGGCGATTTCCGGATCGGACGAGCGGGCCACAAAGGCCGCTGCGGCAATGCCGTCGCGGCTCGCGGTGCGCACCGGATAGCTTTGCGCCGCGGCGCCGGCCTGCAGGCTCAGTTGCAGGCCACGCCGCGACAGGCCAATGCTGACCGGCGCAGTCTTCATATCGCCAATGCGCAGATCATCGACTTCGAAATCGCCCTTGGCCACCAGCACGCCAACGCGCGGCGGCGGCAGCGACGGTTCGTCCATGCCAATGGTGCGCAAGCCGTTCACGTGCAGCGTGAGCAGATTGTTGTCGCGATCGATGCGCATGGTGTAGAAGCTGCCGGCCGGGTCGGCCTCGCGTCCCACGCGCTTCAGCGGACGCATCCTGCCGTTTTCCATGCGCGCCACCACCAGCGCCAGCCTGTCGCTGCCCGGCGTGATATCCAGGCCGAAGCCAAGCCAGTTGTTCTCGTCGGCATAAGCCGCGATCACATAACCCTGCCCACCAGCCTGCGTGGCTGGGCGCAGCCGCGCTTCGATAAAGTAGGAACCCTTGCTGGCCGCCTGCGTTTCGGCAGCAGGAATCAGATGCACCGCACCGTCGGCATGCGCCAGCAGCAGCCTGTTGGCGGTTTCCGCCTGGGTGCGGACCTCTGGCGCCGGGCCCTCCCAGCTGCCGCTACCCTGCTCGAAGTCGCGGCACCAGGCAGCGCCGCCGGGACACGCAGCCTGCGCCGCAAAGGATAAACCGGCCGCGAACGATGCGGCGATGAATTTCAGATTCATGGAATACGAATGATGCGCAGGGCCATGTACGGGCGGCCCGGCAGGTTGATGCTGCGGTTATTCCTGTCGGCAAAGTAGTAGTCGTCGCGCTTCCTGATCTCGAACACGCCATCGACCGGCGTGACGGTCATATTCCAGGTGTCGATCACTTCGGCGCGGAACTTCATGCCATCCTTCAGGTCCGTCTTGAACAGCAGGAAGGGCCACGACTTCGGCGCCTCCTTGCCGAAGTAGCCGAGGTAATACTGGGCGTGCTTGCCGGCGAAAGGATAGTTCTGCCACTTGTCGATCGGGTTCAGCCCTTCGGACGGGCTCTCGGCCAGGATCTTGCGGAAGAAGGCCAGGCGCTCGGGGCTTTTCCCTTTCAGTACACCGCCCTTCGACCACCACGCCACCTCGTCCGGGTCCTGATAGGTCTCGCTGTGGCCGACGTAGGTGCCGGCAATGGCGCCCTCCCAGAAGCGCAGCACCATTTCCTCCGGCGTAAGCTGGCCCCAGCGCTGTTTGAAGTCGCCTTCGTACTTGACTTCGTCGTACACCACCGGCTTGTTGTACACGTCGCGCAACAGCACGGCGCGCTCGAAGTCTTCGGTGATGGCGCCGCTCTGCACACTCACGTGGGTCACCCATGGCTTGGTGTGGTTGTAGATCACGAAGGCGTTGTGGATGGAGCGCAGGTGCTGGTATGGATCATTGGCCTGCACGATCTGGAAATAGCTGTCCCATTCGGCCATGCTCTTGCTCTTCACGAAGTCGAACTCGTTCGCCATCGACCACCACACGTTGCGGTAGGCGGCCAGACGCGCCACGACGTAGCGCAGATAGCGTTCGTTGACTTCGGGCGGCATGCTGTCGAAGCCCCAAGCGCCCTTATCGTAAGGGTGGAACAGGATGATGTCCGCTTCGATGCCCAGGTCGCGCAGCTGGGCCACGCGTTGTTCGAAGTGGCGGAAGAAGGCGGGATTGAACTTGCTGAAGTCCCAGGTCTTCGGCGGCTGGCCTTCGAAGGGATACAGCAGCGGCTCATTCTTGTTGTATTCGTAGCGCTTGGGGAAGACGCCAAAACGCATCTTGTTGAACGGCGCGGCAGCCAGGGTGCGCAGGGTTTGCTCCTCCAGGGCCGGAGTCTGGTGCGTCCAGGCATAGCTGGTGGTGCCAACCTGCCAGTAAGGCGTTCCGTCCTCGTAGGCGAAGTGCCAGGTGTTCCTGACATGTACCGGACCATGGTTGTTGGCGGAAGGCTGCACGGCCGTGATGCTGCCCTTCCTGCCATTCAGTTCCGGACGGTTGCTGGTGGTTTCGTAAGTCCACTCGCCGGTCTGCTCGGGCATGAAGCGGATGATGTACTTGCCGTCGCCATCGTAGAAGCCGGGAACTTTAACAGTACGCGCGCCGTTGCGGAAGGTGGCGGAGAGATCGACTTCCATGAATGGATTGCCGCCGGCAGGACCGGACAGCGTAATCTCGGTACTGCCCCAGCGTTCCACAGCCGGCGCAGCGATGGCGGCCTGGGCCAGCGCACACAGCGCCAGCAAGAGTGATAGCAATCGTTTCATTTGCATCCTTACGGTAATCGTTTGAAGCCTTCGGCGCGCACCACCCAGCGTCCATCAGCCGGGAAGCCCGGCGCCGGACGGTTCGGTGCGCCGTCCCAGCCGCCGGCCATCAAGGCCACTGCGGCCAGCAGCGCGCCATTGCCGGGCAGGTAAACGGGCAGGCCCTTGTTCGGATTGTGTCCCGCTTGCGTGTAGCTGTTATTGGGGCCATCTGTTTTCAGCAGCACGTCCACCGCCTTGTCAGGCGCCCCGACGCGGGCCGCGGTCATGGCGACCATCGGATAGTCCCAGCCCCAGATCTTGGTCGCCCAGTCCCAGCTGGCCAGTACCGCATCGAGCGTGTTGCGCATGATGGCGGGATCGACGCCGTCGCCTGGCAATTGGCCGAGCGCCATCAGGAAGGATGGATGGTCATGGCGGCTGTCGATATTGTCCCAGGTATCCGGCGTGGATTCGACGGCCACGTATTTGCCATCCTTCTGCGGCAGCGCCGACAGGTGTGTGCGCCGCTCCTCCCATTCCGGATTGCGCGCCATGCCGAGCCGTTCGCGCCAGCGCTGCGCGGTCTCCAGGCCCCAGGCCCAGTAGCTCAGTTCATAGGCCGGATTCATGGCGGTGGCCTGGTCGTAGATTTCCTGCGCGATCCACAGCGGTGGACCAAGCACATAGCGCTTGCCCTGCGCATCCCAGTTCAGCATGGACGACATGGCGTCCGCCGTTTCGAACACCAGCTCGCGGTAGCGCTCCAGCGTGGCCGGCGAAGGATCGGCGCGGTACATCAGCTCCGCCAGGTGAATGGCGTGCGGCTGGTTCCAGGCGATCAGCGGATTGCCGCCGGGGCTCTCGCGCCCTTCCGGTCCGGTCATCTTCATCCAGCGTGCGCCTTTCAGTCCGCGTTCGGCGGCGACCGCGCGTGCCGATGGCAGCGTGCGCTGGAACCAGCCCAGTGTACGGGCAGTGAATTCGGGGCGGCCCCACAGTGCGAAGTGGGCCGTATGCCACCACACCATTTCCGTGTGATGCTTGCCGAACCAGGTGGACGTGGTCAGGCCACTTTCCTGGGCAGGGATGGTGTCGCCCAGCTGAATCGCCGTCAGGTATTGCGACAACACGACACGGCGTTCGAGTTCCTTCGCCCGCGGATCGGTGCTGCCGGCGAAATCCACGGCCGCACCGGATTTCCAGAAGGCAGGCCAGTGCGCGGCCGCCGCCGCGAACACCCTGTTTGCCTGGGCGGCAGGGGCGCGGCCTTCCTCCGTGAAGGCCAGCGCAAGATCCAGCGAGCCGCCCTTGGCAGGCATGATGTCGAAGCTGTGCGGGCCGCTGCGCCTGATGAGCAGCGGCGCAGCGCTGGACAGCGTCATCGCGTAGCGTGCGCCATCGCGCCGGTGTTCGATTACCAGCGTCTGCCTGCCCTGCTCCAGCACCGTGGTGATGTGGTCCTCGGACTGGCTCCAGTCCAGCGGCGGATTGTGGCGCGAGCGCGCCTGATCGTAGCCGAATGGCAGTGCGATGCGGACCGCCAGTGTCTGGCCCGGTTTCCGGGCCAGCAGCGGAGACTTGATGCGCAGGGCCAGCGTATCGCTGTCCGGCGCGACGGCGCTGCTGACGGTGACGGGCTGGCCGAGCAGCTTGCTGCGGCTCTCCAGCCGGCCGGACCACATATCGAGGCGCTGCTCGATGCCCGATACCTCGGCCGGGGCCAGTGCACGCGCACTGCTTGCAGGGCCGGCGGCGGTCAGCACGAAGCCGATCTGCGGCAGTGGCTGGATATGCGGATTCTCGCGCAGCCATTGCCCGGCGGGCGAGGACTGCATGGTGGGATAGCCAAGCGTGCGGCCGTGCGCGGTGTAGTCGCGGTTGGCGTCGGACAGCTTGTAGTGATTCGGATTCGCGTTGCTGTGCCACGACCAGCGCGCCTGGGTTTCGGTCGGCGTGCCGTTCTTCCAGTAGTAATCGGTCAGGCTTTGCAGGCCGGTCACGTCGGCGGTAAAGGCAAAGCGGCCGTTGCCGACGCTGAGCGGCGCCATGGCATCGATGGAAGTCAGGTGAGGATTGTGGCGGCTGACCACTGCATGGCGGTCGATTCCATCGGCACGGGCGCCGGCGGACAAGGCAAACAACACGAAGACACAAACGTTAAAGCGTAGCGTCATAAGGCGTTCGGATGGAAAGGCCGCGGCCCCGATGAAAGGGCCGCGGCAAGGGGCGGTACTGCTTAGAACTTGTACTCGACGGACAGACGGTACACGCGGCCCATCATGTCGGCCAGGCTGGTCAGATAGCCGCCGCTGTAGATGGTGTTGGCGGTCAGCGGTGGCCATTCCTCGGTGATGTTGTTCACACCGAAGGAGATCACCGTGTTCTTCAGGCCAGCGTAGCGTACGTTCAGGTTGAACTGGCTGTACGAATCCACCTTGGTCAGCGTGGAACCCGCGCGCGGGGTCAGGTCGGTCAGGCTGGTGTTGAAGCGCTGCGACAGCGTTCCCTTCCAGTCGCCGTAGCCGTAGGTCACGGAAGCAGTGTGTTTCCAGCGCGGGTTCACCTGCGGCATGCCTGCCAGACCGGCGTTAGGACCGGCGCTGCCGTAGCGGCCATCGTTGGTGATGATGCCTACGTTGGACAGCCATGGACCGTCTTTTTCGGACTGGAACTCATACTTGTGATACCAGGTGCCGTCGATCTGTGCATCGAAAGTACCCCAGCTGGTTTTCGGGAAGCGGTAGCTGGCCGAAATGTCCGCGCCGCGGATGCGGGTCTGGCCGCGGTTCGCCTGGCTGGCCACGATGTGGTCGATGGTGCCGTCGGCTTTACGCAGGATGAACTGCTCGTACTTGGCCGGGTTCTGCTGGATCTCGGCGATGCTCACTGCACCCAGTACGTCGCGGATCTTCAGGCCCCAGTAATCGACGGTGATCGACAGGTCCTTCACCGGCTCCAGCGCCACACCGTAGGAGAAGCCACGCGATTTCTCAGGCTTCAGGAACGAGTTGTTCGGCGACTTGGTCCAGTAGGTGGTATCCACGTTACACACCACGTCCGGCGAATAGCCAGGCTTGGCGGTGCCGGTGCCGGCCACGGTTGGCTGCGCGCTTGGGCACAGTACCGGATCGTCCATCAGCTGGGTACGCACTTCAGGCGTCGGGTTCTGGATGTCCATGATGGACGGTGCACGGAAGCCGGTCGATACCGAACCGCGCATCACCACTGCCTGGATCGGCTGCCAGCGGGCGGCCAGCTTGGGATTGACGGTGGTTTCCTTCAGGTCGTCGTAATGGTCGGCACGCACTGCGCCGTTCAGCAGGAACTTGTCGGTGATCGGTGCATCCACCTCGAAGCTCAGCGACGTGATTTCGCGCTTCAGTTTTTTCGCCACGCCCTGCGGCACTTCGCCGACCAGGTCCGTCTGCAGCACGTTGCCGGAAGCGTCGATGTTGTAGCTGCCGTCGGCTTTCTTCAGCACGTAGTCCAGCGGTGCATTGAAGGTACGGGCCGAGTCTTCGCGGATTTCACCGGACACTGCCAGCATCAGGTCGCCGCCCGGCAGCTGCCAGATCGGACGCGTAACGGTAGCGTCGATGCTCTTGTTGTAGGCCTTGTTCAGACGGTAGGTGTAATCCAGCGCCTGGGCCGCCTTCAGGTAATCCACGCCGGCGGCATCCTGCAGGCCGAACGGATTCAGGATGCCCTTGTCGAAGCCTTCCTGGATTTTCGAATACAGCACATAGCCTTCGCCGGCACGGGTGTCGCGCTTGGACTGGCCGTAGTTCGCGCCCACGCGGTAATCCCAGCCCATCACTTCGCCTTCGGCGGACAGCACGATGCGGTTGTTGGTCTGTTCATCGTTACGATAAGCAGGGCCAAGTTCGCCCGGGCCCCACTGGAAGTAAATCGGGCGGTTGTTCATGTTCAGATCGCTGACCGTACCAGGGGTCTTGGTCGGATCGATGTACATGGTTGGCGTGGTGGTGCCGTTGTTGGTGCCGACCACCTTCACGGCCGGCGTGATGCCGTTGCCCGGATAGTATTTGCCGGTTGGCGCCAGCGAGTACGTGGTGAACGGCTGGTTCGAGCCCGGCACCTGCATGCCGCGGTATTTCTGCACGGTGAAGTTGGAGTGCAGCAGGTCCAGGTCGATCTTGTGGCCGCCCGGCAGATTCAGACTGGCGCGGCTGCTGACGGTGGTGATGTCGCTGCCGTCGGTCACAGCGGTCCAGTACAGCGGATTGCGCGCGCAGCCCGGTGCGTACACCGGCGTTGCCGCGGTGCTGTTGTTGCCCAGGGTCGGGATGGTGTACGGCGAGGCGCAGCCGGTGGCGAAGTTCGGGTTGTAGTTCGAGTTCGCGGCGCGGGTGAAGCCGAAGTTCGCCAGCGGCGAAGGATTGCGCGCATCCGGCGTGATGCCCAGGCCCAGGCCTCGCAGGATGGCCGGGTCGTGCTGCTCTGGACGATCGCTCTGGAACAGCGCCGACTTTTCCTGATGATCGACAGCGACGTAGGCATTCCAGCCGTCCGAGCTCAGGTTGCCGAAGCCGGCGATGGCGCCGATGCTCTTGGTGTCGCCGCCGCCGCTCTTCTCCGGCGATGCATATTCACCCTTGATATTGAAGCCCTTGAAGCCGCGCTTGGTCAGGTAGTTCTGCACGCCGCCGATGGCGTCCGCACCGTAGATCGATGCCGCACCGCCGTTCAGGGTTTCAACGCGGTCCAGCGCCATGCGCGGAATCACGTTGACGGAGACGTATTGGTCCTGCAGCGGCTCGTTGGCGAGGCGGCGGCCGTTCAGCAGCGTCAGGGTACGCATCGGGCCGAGGCCGCGCAGATTGGTCACCGGGCCGGCCGCGCCGGAATTGGTGCCGAGGGACAGCGACTGCGGCTGCTCCAGCACAAAGTCTTTCAGTTCCGTATTGCCGCGTGCTTCGAGGTCGGCGGCTTTGGTGGTGACCAGCGGCGTTGCGCCTTCGTCAGCCACGCGGCGGATCAGGGAGCCAGTTACCACCACGGCTTGTACTGGTTCAGCAGCCTGGGTTTGGGTCTGGGCATGTGCCTGGCCAGCCATTTGAAGCACGGCCGCCGCAACGGCCGATGCCAACGCTACGCGCGGCAGATCTGGTCTGCGTGCAGAATTCATACGTCTCCTCCGGTTGAAGATCGAACTGGTCGATCACTTATTTTTTGTGGTACAGCCAGATACTAAACTGGCCAGACCAATTCAACAAGCAAAAAATTCAACACGATGATCGGAGAGTGGTTTCCCCTACACGCAGCCTCAATGCGGCCGGACCAGATTCAATTAATCCGTTGCGTTTTTGCCGCATCGGGGTAGTCGAGATACCCTTCCGCACCCTGTGTAAACCAGGTTTCGCGGTCATCCGGGGCCAGTGGCAGACCACGTTCAATCCGATGTGGTAAGTCCGGGTTGGCAATGAACAGGCGGCCGAAAGTCACCGCATCGCCGACGCCATCCGCCAGTTCCTGCTGCGCCCGCGCAATGCCGAAATCGGAGTTCAGCAGCAGCGGGCCATGGAATGCATTCCGCAACTGGGCGGCCAGTGGCCAGGTCTCGCCCACGCCGAAGCTGCCGTCCGGAGGCGGCTCACGCAGCTCAAGATGCGCGATGCCGATGGCGGACAGGGTCTCCAGCGCGGCGCAAAACAGCGGCAGCGGATCAGAGTCCCTTACGCCTTGCGTCAGTCCATTCGGCGAGAGCCGCACGCCGGTGCGGTCGGCGCCGGCCACATCGGTCACGGCCTGCGTGACTTCACGCAGCAGCCGCACCCTGTTCATGATGGAGCCGCCATAACGGTCGTCGCGCAGATTCGAGCTGTCGCGCAGGAACTGATCGATCAGATAGCCATTGGCTGCATGGATCTGCACACCATCGAAGCCGGCCAGCATGGCGTTGCGTGCAGCGTTGCGGAAGCCCATCAGGATTTCCGGGATCTCGTCGATATGCAAGGCCCGCGCCATTTCGTAGGGACGCTTGCCGTGGCAGGTGTGCGCCTCGGATGGCGCGACCGTGGCGGACGCCGACACCGGCGGCTGCCCGCCGAGGAAACTCGGATGCACATTGCGTCCCATGTGCCACAGCTGCGCGATGATGCGGCCGCCTGCCAGGTGCACGCGGTCGGTGATGCGGCGCCAGCCGGCTACCTGTTCGCCCATCCACAAGCCGGTGGCGTAAGGCCACCCCAGCCCCTGGCGGGTAATGCCGATGGCCTCACTGATAATCAGGCCCGCGGACGCGCGCTGCGCATAGTAGTCCGCCATCATGCTGGTCGGCACATGGTTTCGCGTACCGCGGGCGCGCGTCATGGGCGCCATCAGGATGCGGTTCGGCGCACGGATGGCGCCCAGCTGGATTGGCTCAAGCAGTTTGCTCATGATGTCATCCCCTCAGACCAGGCGCGAGCCGCCGTCGATGTGCAGGGTTGCACCGTTCATGAAACCGTTCGCCATCAGGAACACCAGCGCATCGCCGGCCTGCTCCGCGGTGCCGACGCGCCCTACAGGCAGCGTTGCCTCCAGCTGCTGCACTACCGCGTCGCGGTTGACGCCGAGGACCTTGCTCATCAGCGGCGTATCGACCGGACCAGGCGACAGCGTATTCACGCGGCGTGGCGCGAGCTCCAGCGCAAGGCCACGCGCCAGCGCCTCCATTGCAGCCGATGCCGCACCCAGCACCGCAGTACCCCATGCATTCGGACGATCGGCCAGCGCGCCTGAAATAAAGGTGATCGAGCCATTTGCAGCCAGCCGCTCCCCCAAAGCCCGCATCGCATGCAGCGAGGCCCAGATGCGTTCATCGAAAGCGCGCTTCAGGTAATCGACGTCTGCCTCCAGCACTTTGCCCGCCACGTAGGTGCCCGCCATCAGCACCAGGTGATCGACATGCGGGATATCGGCCAGGGCGGCGGCAATGGCCTTGCCGTTGGTGACGTCCGCCGTGCGGTAGCCGGCAAAGCCATGTTCGGCCGCAGCCAGCGCCGCCTTTTGCGGATTCGAGCCGATCACGATCACCTTCGCACCTGCGGCCCTGGCCTGCACGGCTGCAGCCAGGCCAATGCCCGAAGTACCGCCAAAAATGACAACCGTCTGATTCTGCAATTGCTTGTTCATGTTCTTTCTCCTGGTGGGGTTTGCGCCGGTGGCGCGATGGAGACAAGATTAGGCTCGCGACATAAGGTTGACAATGCCGCCACAGTTCGCTTTAATGATTCCATGACGGCACAAATAGGATTAGAGCGGCTCACCGGGCTGATTGCGTTTGCCCGCGCGGGTTCGCTGGGCAGCTACACCGCGGCAGCGCGTGCGCTGGGCATTTCGCCATCCGCCGTCAGCAAGAGCGTGCAGCGCCTCGAACAACAGCTTGGCCTCCCGCTGTTCACCCGCACCACGCGCTCGCTGACACTCACGCAGGAGGGGCGCGACCTGCACGAGCGCGCCTTGCGTCTGCTGCGCGAAGCCGAGGAAATCGAGCAGGCCGTGCTCGTCGCAAAATCCGAGCCGGCCGGCACGCTCAAGATTGCAGCGGCGGCCCCGATTGGCGTGCATATGCTGCCGCCGGTACTGGCCAGGCTGAAAGCGCGCTATCCGAAACTGTCCGTCGATCTGCGCCTGGGCGACCAGTTTGTGGACATGATCGAAGAAGGCATCGACGTGGCGTTGCGTGTTGGGGATCTGGCCGACTCGCGCCTGATTTCGCGCCGCTTTGCGCCGCACCGGGTCTGCGCATTCGCCTCCCCCGCCTATCTGGAGCAGCATGGCACGCCGCAGCATCCGGATGATCTGCCGAACCATGACTGTGTGGGCTTCCGTTTCCAGAGCTCCGGCCAGGAGTTGCGCTGGCCTTTCCAGGTTGGCGCGCGGATCCTGGAAATCACGCCGCGGCCATGGATCGTCGCCGATTCCAGCGATGCTGTTGCGGAGTTGCTGGCGGCGCATGGCGGCATCGGCATCTCGCCGGCATATGTGGCCGCACGCTACGTGGCGCGCGGCGAACTGGTGCCGGTGCTGGAGGCCTTTGCCGTGGACCGTTCCCACATCACGGCGCTGTGGCCGCAGAGCCGTCGCAACAATCCCAACGTAAAGGCTTTCATCGAGTTGCTGTCGGAGGACTATGCCTTTTCGCCGCGCGCTGCGAAGTAGATGCCGGCCACCAGCAGGGCGAAACCGGTCGCCTGCAGCGGTGTAAAGCCTTCCCCGAAGAGGAAGAAGGCCAGCGCGGCGCTGACTACCGGCTCGCCGAGCGTAACCACGGCAACGAAGGTCGCCGAAACATGGCGCAGCGACCAGTTATAGGAAGTGTGGCCCAGCAGTTGCGGACCGAGTGCGAGGCCGAGCAGGGCTAGCCATGCAGCGTTCGGGAAACCGGATAGCGCGGCGCCACCGGCCAGCGTTGCGGCCAGCAGGAACAGCGCGGCGGCGCCGTAGGCCAGCCATATATACGCAGGCAGCGGCAAGGAGGCGCGCAGGCGGCGTCCGGCCAGCAGGTAGCCGGCAAAGCTCCAGCTGCCGGCAATCGCCAGCAGGTTGCCCAGTTGGGGATCGCGGCCGGGCCCGGCGTGCAGGCTGTCGGCCTGGAAGATGAACAGGCTGCCGGCCAGCGACAGCACGATGCCAATGCTCATCAGCCTTCCGGGCCGCTCGCGGAACAGCGCGAAATTGGCCAGACCGATCCACAGCGGCGTGGTGCTGACCAGCGCCGTGCTGGACGCGACCGAGGTGTATTCGAGCGATGTGATCCAGGTGGCGAAATGCAGCGCCAGGAACAGGCCGGCGGCCAGGCCCAGGCCGACCTGGCGCGTGGTCAGGGCAGCCAGCGCACGCCAGGAGTGCGACAGCGCTATCGGCGTGACGATCATTGCCGCCAGCCCGAGGCGCCAGGTGGCCACGGCCAGCGAGCTGACGCCCTGCCCTTGCGCGATGCGCGCCAGCACGCCGCCAAGCGACACTGCCAATAGTCCGATGCCGAGAACTGCGAAGGGAAGCCAGGGGGCGTAAGCGGTATTTTTATTCTGCATGGGCGACATTGTATGCGCTGCGCTGCAGCGCGAATGCCTCCACGTCGCAGCTTCGGCCGCCGACCTGCCACGCCTGCGGTACGCGGCCGCAGCGGCGGAAGCCCAGCCGCGCCAGCAGCTGCAGCGACGCCGTGTTTTCAGGCGCGACTTCGGCGTTGATGCGCCGCAGGTCCAGCATGCGGAAGCCGTGTCCGAGCAGCGCGGCCAGCGCCTCGGCCGCATAGCCCTGGCCCCAATGCCCGCGCGCCAGCAGATAGCCAAGCGTCGCAGCACCCGGCTGGCGCGCGAAGTCGTACAGCGCGCAGCTGCCGATCAGCGCGGCGCCGGCTGAGCGCAGGCCTATCGCCAGATGCAGGCTGCGGCGCTGCGCATAATCCTCTTGCGCCTCGCGCACCGCCGTCTCGGCCTGCGCCAGCGCCGCCCACGGCGCATGGCTCCAGTAGCGCATCACTTCCGCATCGCCATACAGCGCCAGCAAATCCGCCGCATCGCCCATTTCCAGCCCGCGCAACAGCAGGCGCTCCGTCCCAATCAAGACCATAGCGCGCAGCATACAACAGCGTACTCCCGCAAAACCGCCCTCTTTACGCGTCCTTTACGCGTTTGCGGCATCTTTTTACGCCCTGATGCTATATTGGCCAAATGAACACTCCGCTCAGCAAGCTCGCCGCCACAGCCCTGATCGCCGCCACGGCCAGCGGCGCGGCTGGCGCTGCCGACTGGAGCGACACGGCCATCAGCTACCGCGTTGGCAGCCGCTATGCCGAGCCGTATAACCCCGGGCATATCGGCAAGCACATCGTCAACTTCGCCTACATCCAGGGCGGCGCCTACGGCACAGACTTCGTGACGCTGGATGTGCTGAAATCGAACCACGTGGATTCGCACGCCACCGAAGCCTATCTGCTGTACCGCCACATGTTTGCCATCGGCGAGCGCTATGGCTTCACGCTGGGTTTCGACGGCAATACCAAGAACGATCCCGGCTACGGCACCGAAAAGCGCATGCTGGTGGCCGGCCCCACGCTGCGCCTGCCGGTCAGGGGCGTATTCAATGTGAGCCTGTTCGCGCTGTGGGAAAGCAATCACCCGATCGGCGTCGCCGGGCGCTACCACTATCGCACGCATCCGATGCTGAACGCGGTCTGGAGCCTGCCGCTGGGCGGCAGCAAGTGGTCGTTCGAAGGCTATATGAACTTCATCGGCGCCAAGGGACGCGACGAATTCGGCGGTTCAACCGAACCGGAAACGAATTTCGATGGACAGATCATGTATGACCTGAGCAGCCTGGCCGGCGTGAAGCCAGGCCGCTTCAAGGCCGGTTTCGAATACCAGTATTGGCGCAACAAGTTCGGCAATCCGCACCGGGTGCCCGGCAGCCTGGCGAAAACGCCCATGCTGCGCGCCGAAGTCCACTTCTGAAGGCCGCCGCGGCGGACCCAGCCTCAGTCAGCCAGGCTGACGCAATTGCGTCCGGTGCGCTTGGCGCGGTACAGCGCCTGGTCGGCGCGGCTGTAGGCCTGTTCGAAGGTGCTGCCGCGTGCATTCCAGCTGATGCCCACGCTGGCGGTGATGGGACGCTCGATCGGCAAGGGATAGCCGGCCGCTTCGATCGCCGCGCGGATACGCTCGCCCAGCAACTGCCCTTCCGGCGCCGTGATGCCCGACCACACCACCGAAAACTCTTCGCCGCCGACGCGGCCGATGGCGGCGTCCGCACCCAGCAGGTCGCGCAGGCAGTGCACCACCGTCTGGATCACGGCATCGCCGGCCGGATGGCCGAAGCTGTCGTTGACCTGCTTGAAGTGGTCGATGTCGAGCACGATCAGCACCACGTCTTCCTGCGCCAGCATTTCGCTGGCGTGTTCGATCACGGCGGCGCGGTTCAGCGCCCCGGTCAGCGGATCGTGCGAGGCGCGGAATTCCAGCTGGCTGGCCAGTTCCTGCAGGCGCAGATTCAGCAGATTCATGTGACGCTCGGCGCGGTCGCTGCGCTGCACCAGGCGGCGCGTTTCGCGCAGCAGGCGCTCGTAATGTACCAGCAGTTCTCCCAACGCCCGCGGTGCGTCGCCGTTGCCGGCATGCGCAGCGCGTGCAGCATCCAGCGCCGCCTGTTCGCTGGCGAACAGGTCGGGCGCTTCGGACACCACGGCGTTCTGCACTGCTCTCATCATATCGGCCGGTCGTTGAATTCCAGTGCCGGGAAATCGTCGCGCAGTTCTTCGCCGAATTCCTGGATCGTGTCGTCTTCCTCGTCGCGGTACCAGTTCAGGACCACGGAGTTGCTGGATGCCGCGTCGTTCAGCGCTTCGAACAGCGCGAACAGCATCTTGGTGCTGGAGCTGTTGAAATAGGCCAGCGATACGTTGACGGTGATCGTCACCTCGCTGCATGCGGCCAGGTAGGCGCGCAGGCGTTCGATCACGGGACCGTAGAAGGCGGCGGCGTTTTCAGGGTAGGACTCGCCCTTGAGCGACAGCATATGCTCGGCGAAACGGAAGTCAACTTCCGGCGAGGCTGGCGAGGCGGCGATGTAAAGGGGTTCCATAGGCAATTCAGATGATCGCTTTGATGCAGAAAATAGTGGTGTCCGGGTCGTTCGGCGCCGGCACGAATTCGAATTCCAGCGGTTCGCTGGCTTCCCGCGCCATGGTCAGGAAGCCCAGGCCCGCGCCTTTGCTGTCCTCCGGCGCCGGCTCGCGCAGCGCCTTCTTGTAGGCGCTCTTGATTTCATCGACCGTCATGGTACGCAGCGGTTCCAGGCGCTCGCGGATGGACTCCACGTTCGCCGTCAGCACCGGGTTCGCGCTGAGCAGGTAGAAGTGCTCGTCGCGGTTGCCGATGCAGAAGGAGCCGCGGCGCATCTGCTGGTCGCGTTCGACCGGCGGCGTCAGCGCCTCGGACGAATAATGCATGATGTTCTGCGACATTTCGACGAACGCCGAAAAGATGCGGCGGCGGGTGGGACCGGCCGCGCCGGCCGTGTCCAGGCGGGCGCGAATGGTCTCCGAGATCGCCGCCACAACGTGCTGCGAAAAATACCCGGTGTAAAAGAAAATGACATGACGCTTCTGCGCTACCTGCCAAAAGTCCTCAAACTCTTCATACAGCAATGGAATGCTCCTCATGGGCGGAAACAGAAGAAGGTCAGATCGTCGCGGCGCGGCTGGTCACCCTGCCAGGCGTCGAGATCGTTCAGCAGACCTTCGGCGGCAACTGCCGCGGATTCGTTACGGCGTGCCAGCAATTGCTCGCGCACGCGGCGCTTGCCGTAAGCGATGGATTTGGGACCACCAATCTGGTCGGTCAGGCCGTCCGTGGTCACGAAGACCAGGCTGCCCTGTTCCAGCTGGATGGTGTGGTTCGGCCAGACCTGCTGGGCCGGGGTATCGACGTAGCCAAGGCCGGCCCGTTCGCCTTCCCACACGCTCGGCTCTTCCTGTTCGGCCGTGAAGACCTGCAGCGCCAGCCGCGCGCCGGCATAGCGCAGGCGGCGTTCGGCCTTGTCGTACCAGAGGAAGGCCGCGTCCAGGCCATCGTCCGATTCGGCCATCGAACGGCGCTCCTCGGTCTGGCCCAGCATGGCTTTCACGCCGCGGCTGGTTTCGGTCATCAGCTTGCCCGGATCGCGCGGACCGAGCTGCTGCAAGGCCTGCGTCAGCACGGACGATGCGATCAGGGTCATGAAGGCGCCCGGCACGCCGTGGCCGGTGCAGTCGGCAATGGCGGCAAACCAGCCGTCTTCATGCTGCTGCACCAGGAAGAAGTCGCCGCCAACCATGTCGCGCGGCTGCCATTCCAGGTGGGCGTCGCGCATGGCCTGGCCGATGGCGTCGCGCGAACTGCGCAGCAGCGAACGCTGGATCACGCTCGCATACTCGATGCTGTGCATGACCTGGCGGTTGCGCTCGGCCTGCATATTGGCGACCACGTTCATCAGCTGCAGGCCGAAGCCCACGCCCGCCAGTTCGCCGTCGCGGGTGATGATGAAACCGTCCGCCAGCGCCTTCTCGCCGGATTCCACGGCACGGAAGGTCAGCGCTTCGATGCTCAGGCTGGAATCGACGATCAGCGGGTCCTTGTCCATGAAGGCGATGCAGCTCTTCTTGCCGTACAGCTCGTGGTAATACGGCTTGGACATCTGCGACATGAAGATATTCCGGCTGATCAGCCCGATCGGCCTGCCCTCTTCCAGCACAGGCAGGCTCATCAGATCACGGCGCTCGGTAAACAACTGCAGCACCGTGAAGTTGGGGGTGTCCGATGGAACGGCGGCAGTTGGCACGCACAGGTCCGCAGCAGTGGACTGGCGGAAGCGCGGCAGGTGGTTGCGGGAGGCGTCGAATTGCACAGAAGTCATCTTAGTTGGCTGACAAACATCATGATAGCCACCATATATGACCGGCAGATGACTTGTCAGGCGATAATTTCCTCATCCGACGGCTTTTCGGCGCTGGCCGCCAGCCGTAGCGCCATTTCCGGCGCCGGCACCGGGCGCCCGATGTGGTAGCCCTGCGCCTCGTTGCAGCCCAGCTCCTTCAGCAGCGCCATCTGGCGCGGCGTTTCCACGCCCTCGGCCACCACCGACATGCCCAGCGCGCGCGCCATCGAGATAATTGCCTGGAAGAAAACCCTACCTTCGGTCGAGCGTTCCAGCTCGCTGGTGAAGGCCTTGTCCACCTTCAGGCCGTCCAGGCGCAGCTTCTGCAGCTGCGACAGCGACGAGTAGCCGGTGCCGAAATCGTCCACGTACACGCGCACGCCCAGCGAGCGGATGGCGGCCAGTTCGGCCTGCACTTCCGGCTGGTCGGCCACCATCGCCGATTCCGTGATTTCCACCTCGATCAGGTGCGGCGGGATGCGGTAGCGCGCCAGTTGCAGCGCCAGCTGGCTGTGGATGCTGCCATAGGCGAACTGGCGCGGCGACACGTTTACCGAAATCGGCACCAGCGGCAATCCCTGCTCGCGCCAGGCGGCTTGCTGGGCGCAGGCGCGCTCCATCACCTGCTCGCCGATGCGCACGATCAGTCCGCTGCTCTCGGCCAGCGGAATGAATTTCGCAGGCGGCACCATGCCCAGTTCCGGATGCTGCCAGCGCAGCAGCGCCTCCATGCTGGCCAGGCGTCCCGACGGCAATTCCACCCGCGCCTGGTAATGCAGCTGCAGCTGGTCGGTTTCAACCGCGCTGCGCAGGCTGTGCTGCAGCTGGGCGCGCGCCGTCAGCACCACGTACTGCACCGGATCGAAGAAGCGGTACTTGCCCTTGCTCTCGCTCTTGCTGGAGAACATGGCGATATCGCCATGGCGCAGCAGGGTTTCATGATCGCGTCCATCGCGCGGATACATGGCGATGCCGACCGAAGCGCCCACACTGACCGTGCTGCCGTTGACGCCGAACGGCCGCGCGAAAGCGGCCAGTACGCGCTCGGCCATGCCGGCTGCCTCGTTTTCATCGGCCACCGGATCGATCACCACCACGAATTCGTCGCCGCCTACCCGCGCCAGCTGGCTGCCGGTGCGCAGCAAGCCCTCCAGGCGTTTCGACGCTGCCTGCAGCACCAGGTCGCCGGCGGCGTGGCCGAGGGTGTCGTTGACCTGCTTGAAATCGTCCAGGCCGATGAACAGCAGGCCCAGTGCCGCCCCGCGCTCGCTGGCCGACTGGATGGCGCGCGGCATGAAGTGCTGCAGCCAGTGGCGGTTGGCGAGGCCGGTCAGCATGTCCTGGTTGGCCATGCGTTCCATATCGCTTTCGTACAGCTTGCGCGCGCTCATATCCTGCAGCGTGATGGCCAGGCTGTCGCCGACGCGGATGATGCGGCGGTGGCCCCAGCGGATATTCATATGCGCGGCGGGCGCCATTTCGCGCTCGTCCTCGTAGAAGCCGGCCTTCATCGCCTGCTGGTACACCGGCAGCAGCGAGGAACCGAAGACGGCGGCATCCAGCTCGGACACGCGGCGTCCGATCAGTTCACCGCGGCTCAGGCCATAGAAGAAGGCGCCGCGCTCATTGCAATCGGCGATGTCGAAATCCACCACTTCATCGCGGCCGTTGCGGACGGCCGCGGCCAGGTAAAAGCCGTCATTGGCCTGTTCGGTGGCGGCGCGGTAGGCCAGGCGCGCATCGGACTCGCTGCGGCGCTGGCGCAGTGCACGCGCGGTCTGGCGCCAGCCGGCAAAGCCAAGCGCCAGCGCCAGTGCGCTGAACCACCATGCGCCTTCGCGCCGTGCGGCCCAGTCGGCGCGGGCCGGGGCCAGCACCTCTTCCGCCGTCAGGCCGGCAATGGCGATCAATGGATAGGCAGAGGAATGGCGCCAGCTGACGATGCGTTCCGCGCCATCATGGAAGGCGGTGCCGGGAATCAGCGAGGTGCCGCTGGCGCCGCCCAGGTCCGGCCCCATGCTGAACAGGGATTCGCCCGGAGCCAGGCGCACCGCGGCGCCGTGCTGCTCCAGGCGCAGGCCGGAACCGTCGCCGGTTACCGCTACAAGTCCACCGGCGCCAAGCACGCTGCGGTTATAGAAAGAGGTCAGGTAGTGCGCATCGACGGACAGCGCCAGCACGCCGGCGAAATTATCCTGTGCGTCATCCAGGCGGCGCGTGAACTGGACCAGGGCCTGGCTGGAACGCTGGTTGCCGGCCGGGACGTCGATACGCAGCGCGCTGGAATTGTTCTTCTGGTGGTAGGCGAACGAAAGCGGCAGGCCAAGGCTGGGCTGGCCGTGACCGGCGGTGCTCAGCAGCTTGCCGTTCCTGTCGAACACGCTGACCTCGACAAAGGCCTGGTCGGTAAACATGCCGTTGCGGTACAGCGTTTCCAGCTGCAGGCGGCCGTCCGAATTTTCCCAGCTGTGCTTGAGCTGCATCGTCACCTGGTCCATCTGGGCCACGGTGCGGGTCACGTATTGTTCGTAGGCTTCGGCATGCGCGCTGATCTCGCGCCGCGCCGACTGCTCCGCCTGCGTGGCGACATGCCCGGCGCGGCTCGACGCCAGCAGCCAGAAGGCAGCCATTGCCATCAGCGCCAGAACAGGCCAGGCCAGCGGCCAGTAGCGGTCAGAAATGTATTTTGACATTCAGAAACTACGCACACCCAAATGTTGCGCATCATATGCGCCCCATATGTCAAGACCGTGACAAGTTAGCTGAACTTAAATTGATGTGAACTTTATGCCAATACTTACTCAGGGACCCGGCCTTGGCCCTGCTCCTGCTTCGGCTCCGGCGGATAGCTGATATGCAGCCCCTCGACATGTGCAAACGGCGTCAGCTTGTGCGGCCGCCGCTGGCGCGCATCGATGATGTCGTCCACGCGCACGCCGCGCACCAGCAAGGCATCCCCCACCAGCGAGCGGTGACAGCGCCACGGCACCGCTTCGGCGCACATCAGCGCGCAGGACTTGGTGCGTCCCAGTTCGGCAACCGCCTCCACGTTGGCGGCAAATGCCTCGGTCTGCATATAGTCGGCATAGCCGCGGAACGACATATTGTGCCAGCCAGCATTGGGCGAATCCTTGCGGGCCTTGCGCAGGCCGCCCAGCCCCGGCAGGTAGCGGTACTCGATACCGGCATCGGCCAGCGAGACGGCAAGCTGGTCCTGCCCGAACTGCGGATTGTGGCGCGACTTCGGCACCGTCCGGATATCCAGCAGGCACTCGATGCCGTTCTGGCGCAGCAGCGAGATGAAATCCTCGATGCTGCGGTTCGAGTGGCCGATGGTGCAGATGAGTTCCGGGTTCATGCTGGCTTTCTCCTGGCGGGCTGCCTGCATTCTGGCACGGACGTGCGGCAGGCCGCGCCAAATTGATTGACTAAAACATAAGGGCAGTGCTTTCATAGGGGCTGTGACCGACTATCTGTAGCTATAACCATGCAACTGCATGGTTGTCCTGTATCCCTCAACCCCTGATGAAAGCGACAACGATGAGCAATACTAAAAAATGGTCGGCGGAATTCCTCGGCACCTTCTGGCTGACCCTTGGCGGCTGCGGCAGCGCCGTGCTTGCCGCAGCATTCCCCGGACTGGGCATCGGACTGCTGGGCGTCTCGCTCGCATTCGGCCTGACCGTGGTGACGGGCGCCTACGCCTTCGGCCCCATCTCCGGCGGCCACTTCAATCCAGCCGTCTCCGTCGGCCTGGTGATCGGCAAGCGCTTCAGCGCCAGCGAGCTGCCGGGCTACATCATTGCGCAGGTCCTCGGCGCGATTGCCGCTGCCGGCGCGCTGTACCTGATCGCGTCCGGCAAGACAAGCTTTAGCGGCACTGGCGGTTTTGCCTCCAATGGCTACGGCGTCAACTCGCCGGGCGGCTACAGCATGGCCGCCGTGCTGGTATGCGAAGTGGTGATGACCGCGATCTTCCTGATCGTCATCCTTGGCGCCACCGCCAAACGCGCTGCCGGCGGCTTCGCCGGTCTGACCATCGGCCTGTGCCTGACCCTGATTCACCTGATTTCCATCCCGGTGTCCAACACCTCGGTGAACCCGGCACGCAGCACCGGCCCTGCGCTCTTTGCCCAGACCACGGCGCTGGGCGACCTGTGGCTGTTCTGGGTGGCGCCCATTATCGGCGCAATCCTGGGTGCGTTGATCTACAACACCGCGCTGTCGGAAGATTAAGAATCTGCTGTTCCACCAGGGCGCCCCGGACCGGGGCGCTTTACCTGTTGCGCACTTATGAGATTTCCGCTATATTAAACACCAGTTCGGTATAACGAACTTCGTTCAACGAGGTTCTGTTATCAACTAATCAGCATCAAGAGTCGGTTCGACCGACGCCAACCTGCCTCTCCCGGGCAAGGTGGAAGCCATCACGGCGATGCGGCCTATTAACGGCAACGAAGCGGGCGCGACATGGATTGCTCCGAATCGAGCCAAGATTTCTGGAGAAACCATGACCACTCAGACGTCCCACTCCCCTGCCCTCGATGCCACCGCATGGCGCAACCAGTTCCGCATGACGCACACCTTCCACGTGTCGCTCGGCACGAACGAGCCTGTTGCCGGCCAGCTGGAATCCACGTTCAAAAGCTCGAAAGCCCGCATCGAGAAATGGGTGATCTCGCGCCGCGGCGGTTTCTATGACCACAGCATCACCGTCGAAGGCATTGGCGACGAGTCGGCACGCGAACTGCGCAGGGAGCTCGCTGGCCTGAACGGCGAGATCAAGGTGCACGTCGAACACATGCTTCACTTCGACAGCGACGCCGCGCACCGCTGATTGCGCGCCACCGCCTGACGCCCGGCCGGCGCGATTACTTTTTGCTGGCCTGGCGTGCGGTGTCGTGGTACTGCCAAAGCACGTTGACGATTTTCCACTCGCTTTGCTGGTTCTTATACATCCAGGATCCTGATTTCCACCCGTGGTTGCGGCGGGAATTTTGTGCCGTCCTTGTTATAGCTCCTCGCCACCCTGACCATGGTATCGAAGTCGGTATTCATGATGAACTCCGAGCCATCGGCCGCCTGCCAGTAAGTCCTCTTCGCCAACTGACGGTCGATACCGCGTTCCATACGCGCCGGATCGGTCTGGTGCTGCGACTCGATACAGTCCCGCACTGCACGTTCGATCAGTTGGCTGTCGGTGCGCAACTTTCATTGACGGCCCCATGTAGTGTATGTTCTGCCAGTGTAGCTGCGTTCAGCCACCATCCCCTTGGCATCTGGAATCGCCAGCCAGTCCAAATCGATCTACTTCGCACCATTTGAGTCATAGGAATCACGGACGGTTTTGTGTGAAGATCGAATACAAAAAAGAAAGGAAAGCTGTGGAGCAGAACGTAATTGTCGTCAGCGATCGTACTCAACCTGAGTTTGAAGAAATGCTCGGAAAGGGGTTGGATGAGTTCAACGTTCAGGCTGGGGGCGCCAATGATCGACGCCCCCTATGTGTCATCGTAAAAGACCCAGGCAGCAACCAGATCCTCGGCGGGGCTGCTGGGCGCACATCGCTGGGGCTTGCTTTTCTCGACCTCTTTCACCTGCCGGTTTCACTGCGTGGTTCCGGCCTGGGCACAAAAATCCTGAGAGCCTTCGAAGAAGAAGCCCGTCAACGCGGATGCAATTCCGCAGTGCTCTACACCATCAGCTTCCAGGCGCCGGGATTCTACGAAAAAAATGGATGGGTACGTTTTGGTGAAATCGAATCCCGGCCAGGTATCAGCCGCGTATTCATGACCAGGAAGCTGTAAACATCATTACGCCCCGCCATCCGCTTTACCGTATCGGCCGATGATCTCGAACAGCAGCTGGCACGATGCGGCAACATGTTGTTCAGGCGCCGTAGCCACTCCCAGCAAAAGACCGGATACCGCCCACGATGGATCCGAGAACCAGGCAGACAATGGAGACGGCGCCATGCCAGCCGTCTTCGCCTCCTGCACGATCTCGGCGTCTTTCACACCGTCCGGAAGCCTGAGCAATACCGCCAGTCCCGCCTTCACCCACTCCGCATCATGCCTCCGCAACTGCTCGCACAGTGCATCGCGTTGTGCCGCATACAAGCGCCTGAGCCGCCGAACCCGCCTGATGTAATGTCCCTCGCTCATAAAGCGCGCCGTGGCAAGTTGCACTACCGGCGAAGGCGCGGGAGCCAGCGTCGCAGCCACTTCGGACAGCGCATTGGTCAGCTCGGGCGGCGCCACAACAAATCCCAGTCGCAAGCCCGGGCTGATGGTCTTGCTGAACGACCCGATATGGATCACCCGCTTTCCCTGATCCAGTGAAGCCAATGCGGGTGCGGGCCTGCCCTCCAGCTGCAGCTCGCTAAGGTAGTCGTCTTCGACAACCCATGCTCCTTTCGCGGTCGCCCATTCAAGCAGCTGGATCCGTCGCCTCAGCGACATGGTGGGCCCCAGCGGCGCCTGCTGGCCTGGCGTCACCACCGCCAGAGCCGAGTCCGGTGCATGTTCAATGCCATAGTCCACGTTCAGACCTTCCGCATCGACCGGCACCGGAACGATATCCAGGCGGGCCAGTTCCAATCCTCTCCGCGTAAACCGGAAGCCCGGCTCCTCCATCCAGACCTGCTTCCCCTCCAGCCCCAAAACCCGCAGCAAAAGTCCCATGCCGGATAGATAGCCGGACGTAACAAACACCTGCTCCGGGTAGCAATGAAGGCCCCTGGAAATGGCCAGGTAGCACGCAATCTCCCTGCGCAATTCCAGCTCCCCGCGCGGGTCCGGATAGACCAATGACGAAAAGGCGCCCGTCTTCAGCAGATTCGACGAGCGTGCCCGCGCAAATATCTTTTCCGGCAGCCCCTTCTCCAGCGCGGGAACACCAAGCTGAAAGATGGCCGGTCCGCTGCTCACCTGCGGATAAATCCGCATGAATGAACCGCTTGCCGCTGCTGGCGGTTGCGTCGCTACCGCGCGGGGCCTCTGCGCCACCCGCGTACCCCTGGCGCCGGACGATTCGATCAAATGGGAATCCGTCAGCCGCTCATATGCCGTTTGCACGGTGCCACGCGCCACCCCCAGCTGCTCCGCCAGTCCCTGCCAGGACGGCAGCCGCGTGCCCGGCGCCAGCAGGCCAGACTCAATCGCCCGCTTGATCGTCACCAGGATCTGTTCGGTCAGGGATACCTTCGCCGCCCTGTCCAATTGAATATGCAAGTCTGAATTCATCATCTTGGTACACACGTAGAGAGGAGACCTTGGTTCTTTTTTCCGTACCATCGATGGTACAGAATATCGATACCAAGTTGGTAGCTAATTCTTATACGGTTCTTCGGAGCCAATGCACCGAGGTCCAATGTCTCATCAATTCGACTGGCTAAGCCACTTTCTGAAAATGATTACCGTCACAGGTAAGCTGGAAGCCCACTGTACCTATGGCGCACCGTGGCGCGTAGTCTGGCCCCAGGCGGCGGCCCATGAGATTCCCTATCACATTGTGCTCAAGGGCCGGGCCATTATCGAGAATCCTTCCACCGGCGATACCCAGGAACTCATCGCCGGCGATATTGTGCTGCTGCCCCACGGTTCAGCCCACGTGCTGCATGATGGCAGCGGACGGCCGCCGGCCCGGACCTACAACAGCCAGGGCTCCGCAGGATGGGCACTCAGTGAAAATGACGGTCCAGGCGAGCGCCTGGATATGCTGTGCGGGCGCTTCCATATCGAGCCGCCCTATGATCGTCTCATCCGCGATTATCTTCCCGCGACGTTATCGGTCCACACCATGCAGGCGCATGGTCACGACGGCGCCGCATCGGCCTCGAATCACCTGGTTAATCTTGTGGGACTGATGCGCATCGAATCGCTTGGCGATAAGCCCGGCGGATACGCCATCCTCAACGCGCTGACATCCGCGCTGTTCACACTGGTCTTGCGAGCCGTAAGCGAATCGGGGAAAGCCCCTCCCGGCCTGCTGGCACTGGCCGGAAATCCGCGGCTTGCGCCTGCCATTTCAGCCATGTTTGCAGACCCGGCACATGGCTGGAACCTGCCGGATCTGGCCGACTTGTGCAGCATGTCCCGCGCCACGTTCATGCGCCACTTCCAGGAAAGGCTTGGACGTTCGGCGATCGACCTGCTGACCGATATCCGGATGAGCCTTGCATCCAGCGAACTGAAAAAGCCCGGCATGACCACCGAGGCGGTGGCGGACTCGGTCGGCTACCGATCCGTAGCCGCATTCCGGCGCGCCTTCACCGACAAGGTCGGAATGACACCAGGGCAATGGCGCCGCCTCGCACACGAGCATGCATAAGGCAGTTCGCGCATGCCAGATACATGTTGATCCTTTGCGGCATTTAGTTGATCCGATGCAGTCTCGAAACTGATGGCGGCCAGGCCTAAAGTGGAGGCTCTAAAACACCTCACCCATAGGAAGAGCCATGGCCCAAGCAACCAGCAAGAGCAATGCCGTCATCGAATGTATTTTGAGCCGCACCGCCGCCAAGTATTACGACCCGACTGCCAGTCTGAGCGACGAGCAGATCCACGAACTGGTGCGGATCGGCACCACCGCACCAACCTCCTTCCACATGCAGAACTGGCGCTTCATTGCAGTTCGCACGGCGCAAGCGAAAACCCGCCTCAGCCCGATCGCATGGAACCAGCCGCCGATCACCGAGGCGGCCGTCACCTTCATCGTTTGCGGTCAACTGGCTGACTCCAGCGTCATCCCGCAACGCCTGGCGCCTTTGGTGCAAGCCGGCGTGATGCCTGCGGCAACGGTTCCCGAGTGGGAGAACCCTGCCCGCGACCTGTACAAGAACTACCCGCAGCGTCAGCGCGACGAGGCAGTGCGCACCGGCACCTTCGGCGCAGCGGCAATGATCTATGCGGCCCGTTCTATGGGCCTGGGTTCAACGCCGATGATCGGCTTTGACGCCGATGCAGTGCATCGCGAATTCGGGCTGGCAGCAGATGAAGTCCCCGTCATGCTGCTCTCGATTGGTGTTGAGCGCGCCGGCAACTGGGCGCAGAAGCCGCGCCGCCCCGTGTCCGAAGTCCTCGATCTGGTGTGACCTGCCCCGTCAACGAAACTCTCAACTCAAGGAAGATTGCCATGCCAAGAACTACCGCTTTGAAGCCGGAACAAGTACCGGCCGAATCGAAACCGACTCTCGATGCATTCACCAAAAACATCGGCTTCACACCAAATATGATGGCGACATTTGCGCAAAGTCCGATCGCGTTCAATGCATGGGCGGGCCTGCTCGGCTCCCTGAGCAAGGCGCTCGACGTAAAGACGCGCGACAGCATCGGCCTCGCCGTATCCGAAGTAAATGGCTGCAACTACTGCCTGACGGTTCACAGCTTTACCGCTGAACACATGGCCAGGATGCCTACCGATGAAATCATTCTTGCGCGGAAGGGCCACGCCAGTGATCCGAAACGCGACGCCGCAGTGCAGTTTGCACGCAAAGTCATTTCCAGCCGCGGCCAGGTCACTGACGCCGACCTGAAGGCTGTACGCGATGCCGGCCATACGGATGCAAATGTGATGGAGATCGTTGCGCTGGTTGCCATGTATTCGATGACCAACTACATCAACAACGTCTTCGATCCCGAGAAGGACTTCCCTGCCGTCGCACCGGCGGGAGCAATCTGAGCCTTGATTGCTATCGACGCTGGTACCAGTGAAGAGCCTCGCTGGTATCGGCGCCTTCAAGCCTGCCCATTTCTGAACCGAGGCAACCATCATGGAGCCCGTCCTGTATCACGGCGCACCGCACGGCTGCGCCTTCAGCACCATCGTCGCACTCGAGTGGCTATGCCAGCCCTATAGGCTGTCCCGGCTTGAGCTGCCTTGTCAACCCAGTCCCATGCTGCAGGTGGGCGGTCATGTGCTGCGCGATTGCAGGACGATCCTGCGGCACATCGCCACGCAACGCAATCATCTGCTGGGGTACAAATCCGGTACAGCCCATCACACGCGGCTGGAGCTTCTGCTCGATACACTGCATTACGACTTCCACCTGGACCAGGTGCAGCTGGCTGAGGCCTGCGCGCGGCTGGATGCACAACTGGCTGATCGTGAATGGATCGACGGGAACAAGCGCACCATTGCGGACGCTAGCCTGGTGGCTGCGATGCGCTGGGCATCGCAATATGCCAACCTGGATGTATCGCGTTATCCAAACCTGCAGCGGCACGTCAACGAACTCCACCGCGACCCCGCCGTATTCTTCGCGGACGCCATCGAGACATGCCGCCCCGCAGTCACCAGCGGCCGATTCATCGGCCACATCAGCATGGCGGATAATGCCCCCTGCGAATAGCGCATCAAGGCCACACCCTCTTGAATGGCCGGCCGGTCTATACCGGCCCCTTTCGCGCCATAAACGCGTCCTCAAAGTCTAAACAGAACCATTCCTGCGGTGCGGTCCCGGAAAAGAGACCGTACCATCACCATCTAACCGATTTGCTCGGCCAGCCCGACGATGATGCCCTCGGGGCCGCGGATATAAGCCAGCTTGTACGATTCCCCGTACCGCATCTCGCCAATAAGCTCCGCCCCATGCTCGCGCATGTGCGCGAGCACCGGGTCGATGCCATCCACCGCGAACATCACGCGCCGCAGGCCAAACGTATTCACCGGAGCATCGACCGGACCAAACCTCACAGCCGCCGGCGCATGGAACTTGTCCAGCTCGATTCCCTGCCCATCAGGCGTGCGCAGCATCGCCAGCGTAGCGCGCACGTCCGTCAAGCCGATCAGGCTGCCGACCATCGGCCCTTCAACCGTCGTCTCGCCTTCCAGCGTCAGGCCAAGCGCAATAAAGAACGCTTTCACGGCTTCCAGGTCATCGACCACGATCAGCACGTTATCCATGCGTTTAATCGTCATACGCCTGCTACTCCTTGCGTGTGAAGCACGCGTTCGCGGATTTCGGACAGGTACTTGCGCAACACATCCAGATCAACCGGCTTGACCAGATAGTGCTGCATGCCCGCTTCGGCGGCACGGCGGCGGGCCTCCTCGTAGCCCCACCCGGTCATGGCAATGAACACGATATCGTCGCCCATCAGCTCGCGGATACGGCTTGCCGCCACATGCCCCGGGATATCGGGCAGGCCGATATCCATCAGCACGGCATGTGGATGGAAGCGCTGCGCCAGCTCGATCGCGCCCTGGCCATCGTGGACCTTGCCCACCTTGTAGCCATCCGTTTCGAGCATCACCTGCAGCATGTCGGCGCCGTCCTCGTTGTCGTCCACCACCATGATGCGCACCTGCTCACCGGCGCTTTCACTGGCAGCCTTGGAAACCAGCCGCTCCCGTCCGCGCCGCTCCGCCACCACGATCGGCATCCGCAGCACAAACTCGCAGCCCTTGCCCTGCCCCTCGCTGGACGCGTACACATTCCCGCCATGCATGCGCGTGAACCGCTGCGCCAGGCTCAGGCCGATCCCCAATCCGCCCAGCGCGTGCGCCTGCCCTGCCGGCCCCTGCACGAACAACTCGAAGATACGCGATAGTGCAGCCTGCTCGAGGCCGGCGCCATGATCGCGCACGGTAAACACGATATCCTCGTCCTCGACATTTGCGTGCAGATGGATCACCGACCCAGGCGGCGAAAACTTGACCGCGTTGCCCAGCACGTTCGCCAGGCTCTGGACCAGCCGCGCACGGTCGCCTAGCAGCAGCACATTCCCTGCCGGCTGGCGCAGGTCCAGGGTGAGCTTGCCCGCATCGAGCTGCTGGCGGCAGATTTCCACCGCATGCTGCAGCACGGTGGCAACGCCGACCCGTTCGCATTTCAGCGCCACCTTGTCGTTGGTGATGCGCGCCACATCGAGCAGATCGTCCACCAGCCGCGTCAGGTGCCGGACCTGGCGCTCCACTACCTGTGTGATATTGCGCACCTTGGCGTCGCTGTTCTTCATGCTATTCAGCACGTCCATCGCGGTGCGGATCGGCGCCAGCGGGTTGCGCAGCTCGTGTCCAAGGATCGCCAGGAATTCATCCTTGCGCCGGTCCACCTCGCGCATCTCGTATTGCCGCCTGCGCGCCCGTCCCGCCGACAGGGCGGCGCTGACCAGCGTTGCACTGCGCACCGGGCGCTCCAGCAGCGTCACGTTGCCGACCTGTTCGAACACCTTGCGGATGGCCGGTGAATCCAGTCCTTCCTTGCTGAGCACCAGCACCGGCAAATCCGACCAGGCCGGCTGCCCCGCGAGAAAACCCGTCAGCTCGCGCAGGAACTCGGGGTTGAACGCCTCTTCGATGACGAACAGGGCGGCCGCGCCCTGCCGCAGTTCGATGACCACGTCGCCCAGCGCCGCGCAGATATGGCAGACGAGGCCGGCGTGTTCCAGCACCTGCCTGATCAGGCGCGCGTCCTTGCCGACGGGGGCAAAAATGATGATGCGCTGTTCCATATCATTCATGCTGTGCTTCATTCCCATTCTCGCCAATGCGCACCGGAACGCCGGTCAGGATGCCGCGGAAGCCCCTCAGCACCGCCCCCACCTGCAAGCCTTGCCTGGTGATGGCAAAGGAGCGCAAGGTGGTTTCGTGCTGGCTGCCGCGCTTCTTGAATACCGACAGCGCCTTGTGCACTTCGCCGTTCGCTTCGTAATAGCGCAGCACGAGCACGTTGTCCGCCAGGTAGCTGACGTCAACGGTATTTCCCACCGGACCGATGACGCCGTGCTGCACCCCGATCAGCAGTGTGACCACGCCGCGCTGTCCCAGGTAGGTCAGCACTTCGCGCAAATGGGTGGTGAGAAAGCGCGCTTCCGGCATCGCGTTCAGGTAGCCGTTCAGGCTATCGATCACGATCACCTTCGCGCCGTCGTCAGCCGCCTTGCAGACCGTGTGCGCAAACTGGCCCGGCGACAATTCGGCAGGATCGATCTGGTTGATCTCCAGCAGTCCCGAGGCCAGCGGCCCGCGCAGGTCCATGCCGATGCCGTCCGCCCGGTTCAGCAAGGTATTGGAGGACTCTTCAAACATGAACATCGCCGCTTTCTGCTGGCGCTGCGCCAGGGCCTTGACGAACTGCGTTGCCAGGCTGGACTTGCCGGTGCCCGGCGGCCCGGAAATCAGGGTGCTGGAGCCTTCCTCCAGTCCGCCGCCCAGCAGCGCGTCGAGTGCCGGCAGTCCACTCGACACCTGCTGGCGCACGGCGAACTCGCGCGACTCCGCCGCCACGATGCGCGGATAGGCGACAACGCCGCCCGAGATGATCACGTAGTCATGCGGACCGCGGCGGAAGTCGATCCCGCGGTACTTCAGCACGCGCAGCAGGCGCCGCTCGGCGCCGTACACGGAATCGACCTGCTGCAGCGAGATCACGCCATGCGCAATGCTGCGCACCTGCTGATCGCCGCCGACCGCGGTTTTATCATCCAGGAACAGGGCGGTACAGGCGCGCCTGGCGAAATACTGCTTGAGCGCAAGCACGTGCCGCCGATAGCGCAAGGCGTTCCCGGCCAGGAGCTGCAGTTCGGACAGCGAGTCGAGCACGACGCGCGTGGGATTCAGTTTTTCGATCTGGGAAAGGATCAGCCGGTTGGTCTCGCTCAGCTCCACTTCGGAAGGGTGAAACACGGTGTACTGTTCATCCGGGTCGAGAATGCTCTCGGCCGGGATGATCTCATGTACGGTAATGCCATCCATCGAGAAGCCATGCGACTGCGCCACCGCGCGCAGTTCCACATTGTTTTCGGCCAGCGTAATGTAGAGCACCTGTTCGCCGCGCCGGGCGCCCTCCACCAGGAACTGCAGGGCCATGGTGGTCTTGCCCGTGCCGGGATCGCCTTCCAGCAGATAGAGCCGGTCCTTGGTCAGGCCGCCGGCCAGAATGGAGTCCAGCCCGGCGATGCCTGTCGAGATAAGAGTGTCGGTCTGGTCGTTCTGCGGCTTGAGCATGGGCGGTCCCCGCATGGAGATTGTCGATAGGACACTATAACAGTTGCGGCCAATATGCCGGTTTCGTTTGCGCGGCCAATTATGCAACAGCCGCCCACCCGGATGAGCGTTCGTGTTATCGTGAATGCATTCCAAAATAGCAACATTACTATCATCACGCCACCCAGTTATGGACACTCCCGTCCTGCTCTCCCTCGATGCTGCAGGCGCGGCACGCATGCAGCACTATCAGCTGCGCCGCTGCCTTGGCGAAGGCGGATTCGGCGAGGTGTTCGAGGCATGGGACAGCCGGCTATGCCGTACCGTTGCCATCAAGCGCATGAAACACGGCATTGCACGGGCGCGTGCCGATCTGCTGCACGAAGCGCGCATGGCTGCATCGCTGCAGCATCCAGCCTTCGTCAGGATCCACGCGCTGGAGGACGATGGCGGAGCCCCGTCGATCGTGATGGAACTGGTGCCCGGCCTGACGCTGAAGGAATGGGCCGCGGCGCATACGCCCGGCGAACAGGCGGCGCTGGACGTGGTGCGCCAGGTTGCCGACGCAATGCAGGAGGCGCATGCATCGGGGCTGGTCCATGGCGACCTGAAGCCATCGAACCTGATCGTCGAACCCTCGGGCACGGTGCGGATTCTGGATTTCGGTCTCGCCATCCAGGGCGATAGCCAGACCACCACCTCGCTGGGGCAATGCGGGCCGCTGGGCACCATTGCCTATATGGCGCCGGAACGCCTGCTGGGGGCGGTCCCTGACCGGTCCGGCGATATCTACGCGCTGGGCGTCATGCTGTACGAGCTGTGCCATGGTACGCGTCCCTTTTCCCATCTGACAGGACTGCCGTTGGCAGCATCGCTCACGCAGACCACGTCGCAACAGTGGGCCTATGCTGCGGCCTTGTCGCCCACGACCGTGCAGCTGATCCAGGCAATGACCGCAACCCCCGCCACCCGGCGCATTGCAAGCATGGCCGAGGTGTTGCGGCAGATTGCGCAGCCCGGCGAGTCGGCGCGCATGCTGCCCGCGCTGCCCGCACCGGGCCGGCGGGGCTGGAGCGGGCTGTCGCGCCGCCAATGGATCATATTCGGCGCCGTGCTCGCTCTTTCCGCTACCGCGTTGGGCGCGTGGCAGTGGTGGCACTCTTCCACCGGCGCTGCCGCGCTTGCCGCTCCGCCCTACTCCGGGTCGCAGGAGATGAGGAACGGCTTCGCGTCGCTCAAGGATTTCGACCGGCCCGGCAATCTGGAACGCGCTACGCGGAACTTTGCCAACATCCTGGCACAGGATCCGGACAATGCAGCTGCCGTGGCCGGTCTGGCGCTGGTCTATCGCTTCCGTTACCTGAGCGACGCCGAAGATGTGCTGTGGCTGAAAAAAGCCGATGCCAGCGCCCAGCAGGCCCTCAAGCTCAACCCGCAACTGGCCCTGAGCCATGCCGCGCAGGCGCTGGTGCTCGACGCCCAAGGCAAAAGCCAGGCTGCATTGGCCGCGAGCGAGCAGGCGCTGAGCCTCGACCCGCTGAACTTCTTCGCCTGGCACGGCCGCATCACCGCGCTGCGCCACCTGCGGCGCCAGGACGAGGCCATGGCCCTTGCGCAGCAGGCCATGCAGCGCTTCCCCCGGGAGCGGATCTTTGCCGACCAGCTCGGCACCATCCATTTCGAACAAAGCCACTACGCCGAAGCCGAACGCGCCTTCCGCCTGAGCCTGCAGATCCAGCCGGACGCCGTGTATGCCTATGCCAATCTGTTCGGCGCCCTCATGCGTCAAAACCGCAGCGACGAGGCGCTGCAGGTCCTGCAGCAGGGCCTGCAGATCCGGCCCAGCGCCCGGCTGTACAACAACCTGGGCAACGCCCTGTTCCTGCGCGGCGACTACACGGGCGCCGCGGCCGCCTTCGAAAACGCCGTCTCGCCGCAAAAGGGCAACCCTGCCGACTATCTGCTGTGGGCCAACCTCGCCGACACCCTGCTCTGGATTCCAGGCCGCGAACAGCAGGCGCGCCAGGCCTACGACAGGGCGAGAACGCTGCTCGCGCCGCGCCTTGAAAAAGCGCCGCAGGACGCCACGCTCGCCTCCCGCATGGGGCTGTATTCCGCACGCGCCGGCAACAAGTCCGAGGCGAAAGCACTGCTGCAGCGCGCGCTGCAACTGGCGCCGAGCAGTGCCGACGTCCATTTCCGCGCCGGGCTAGCCTACGAGCTGATAGGCAATCGCAGCACCGCCCTGCAGGAAATCGCCCGCGCAGACGCGCTGGGCTATCCAAGAAAATTCATCGAAGCGGAACCGGACCTGATCGGCCTGCGGCGCGATAGCCGCTACCCAGGCAACAAGGCAGTGCAGTGAAGTGGCAGGAAGAAGTACAACCCGGTTGTTCAACCCCTGAGGAGATAACTGTGAAAGACAGAGCAAGCCAGAACTATACGTGCCGCATCAGCTACCAGGCGCCGACCCCGCCTATCAGCATTGCTACCGCGGTATTCGATCCGGCCCCGGCCGACAATACCTTCTACCCCGGCGACACGATCACCTTTGCCTTCACCACCAGCGGCCCGTTCCAGCCGTCCCGCGCCACCCTGCTGACCTCCTACCGCGCGCCGGTCGGCAACCGCGAAAGCTCGCCCTTCTTCAACGACGCCAATTCGGTGGATATCCTGACCTACCAGACCCTGAAGATCGGCAAGCGCCAGGGCACGTGGGGACTGGCGGTGCTGTTCACCGTCGAGACCAAGGAAGACTCGCACTTCTTCTACCTGCCTGATCCGGAAATCATTGTCGGCCCGGAATAAGGCGCAGCCCGGTCGCTCAGCCGGCCTTGCCCAGCGTGCGCAGGTGACGCCGCAGGGCCTCGGCCGGCGTGCGCAGGATGCTGGCGCAGCGCTGAATGTCGTTGCGCTCGGCCGCCATCGCGGCCAGCAGTTCGGCGCTGTCGATGTCCTGCGCGCGCCGGATGCCGGGGTGATGCTTGATCAGCTTGTACATGGTCGGGCGCGATACGCCCAGCGTGCGGGCTGCTCCCTGGATCAGCCAGCCGTTGCTGTCGAGTGCGCGCAGGATGTCCGGCAATCCCTGTTCCGCCTTGCGAGGACGCGCATCTGGCGTCGCGCCCCGCCGCTCCACCGGGCCGAAAAAGCTGTCCGGCGCAGCCGTCTCGCCCAGCCGCAGGGTCAGCAGCATACGGCCCAGCACATTACTCAGCTGGCGCACATTGCCCGGCCAGTCATGCCGTGCCAGCGCGCTGACGAATTCATACGGCAACGGCGGCGATGCCCCGTTCATGGCGGCATCCAGCGCCGTCAGATGACGGATCAATACGCCGATATCTTCGCGCCGCTCGCGCAAGGGCGGCAGCACGATGACGAAGCCTTCCAGCCGCCGCAGCAAGGCCTGGTTGAAGTGGGCGCTGCCCAGATCGCGGTCGGTGGCGCTGATCAGCCTTGCACTGCTGCGCAAATCCGCCGCCCCGCCCAGCGGCCGGTACACGCCGCTCTCCAGCACCCGCAGCAGCATCGGCTGCACCGGCAGTGGGGTATCGCCGATCTCGTCGAGGAACAGCGTGCCGCCGTCGGCCTGGCCGAATAGTCCGGTACGCGCCGCCTGCGCCCCCGTATAAGCACCCTTGGCAGCGCCGAACAGCTCCACCGCAGCCAGCGATTCGCCCAGCGCCGACATATTCACCGCCACCAGCGGCGCTGCGGCGCGCACACTCAGGGCATGGATGGCGCGCGCCGCCACCTCCTTGCCGGTACCGGTTTCACCCAGCAGCAGAACCGGCAGCGCCGTGCGCGCCGCAGCGCGGATCTGCTCGCGTATCCGGATCGCCGCGCTGCCCACACCCACCATGCCGGCGATATGGTGCCGGCTCGGCAGACAGTGCATCCAGTGCACCATCAGCAGGACCGCGCGCCCCAGGCCCAGCAAGGCGCCGGCGGCAATGTCGGCCTGTTCCAGCCACACCGGCTCCCGCACCTGCTGTCCGTTCAGCTCGACCACCATGCGGCTCTCGGGAGGAATCAGCTGGAGCCGTCCGTTGCCATCGCTGGCCAGCCGCAGCGGCTGGCGTGAAACGCCGCTGTAACCCAGCGGCAGACCGTCGCCCTCGGCGTGCCAGAAGCGCGGCGCATAGCGGCCGATTTCCAGCGTGTCGCGCTCGAGGGGATCAAGATACTGGGCGCCGACCAGGCTGGCGTCCGGGTGCCACATGACCGTCAATGCCAGCAGTGCGCCTCTTCCGCCTGCGGCGTGGGGCATGGGTGACGTCAGGGTGAAATCGTCATTGCACTCCATGGCTCTCTCCATGTGTAAGCGGCCAATGTAAAGCGGCTGCCGGTGCGTGTCAATTTTGACAGCAGCTTTACACGTATGCCCGTGCGCTTGCCTTGCAATGCGATTGGCACGGTTCTTGAACACTTGCAGTTCCAATCCATGTTCACGGAGTTTGCATCATGAATTCATACCAGCTGCAATTTCAGGTCAGCCTCAATGAAGAGCACATCTTCCTGCAGGCCCGGCTGCCCTCGGGCGAACAGATCGACCTGGGCGAGCGCGCGCACCACTACTGCCTGGTAACGCTGGCGCGGCGGCGGCTGCAGGATGCCCGGCGCGGCATCGACGCCACCGGACAGGGCTGGGTAGGCGTCGAGGAACTGGCGCGCATGCTGGGGCTGGAAACGCCCCATCTAAACATCCAGCTGTTCCGGGCGCGCCAGCATGTCGCCTGCGCCCTGGCGCCGCAGCTGGACGCCCGCCTGCTGCTGGAACGGCGGCGCGGTGAAGTGCGCCTGGGCGGCCTGCCCTTCCGCATCGTGCGCGGTGCGGTGCTGGAAGGCGAGTGCGAAGCGGCCGATGTAATGCCGTGTAATCCCTCGTAATGGACCGCCCGGCGTGGACGTTCGATGATGGCCGCTCACCAACCAACCAGGGGGACTGAAATGGCAAACCAATCGCAAGTCATGTGGCAGAAATTCGTGCAGGCACTGAGCGCCACCACCGCCGGCCAGGGTCTGGACCCGAGCACCTTCATGGCAACCGGCGGCCTGACCAACGCCGACTGGGAAGTCATGGACGTGACCGGCCTGCCGGCGCCAGCCAACCGTCCGGCCACCGGCACCGTGGTCGTGGCCTCGCTCGAGAAGTGGGCCAACACCATGCCATCCTGGGGCCCGACCTATGTGCCGTCCGCCCTCAATTTCTACGACCAGTATTCGGCCTTCCTGTACGCGATTGCGCTGAAAGGCGGCAACCCGGCGCTGCAGCAGGTCGCTGACGGTTATGCCAGCAACCTGACCAAGGCGCGCAAGCAGCTCAGCGCCGACAACACCGCCATGTTCGCCGACTGGGGCGCCTTCAACGCGGCACAGGCCAGTGCACCGGCGTCCGCACAGATGACCTTCCAGCAGTGGTACAGCAGCAATGGCTGGGACAAGACCATTACGGCCGACCAGAACCAGGTGTCGTCGCAATACACCCTGTACAACCAGGCGCTGGCAGCCGTTGGCGGACCTGACTACCAGATCATTTCCAAGGCCCAGTCGGGCGTGGTGCTGAGCGCCCTCTCGGGCAGCGGCATTACCGGCCTGGACGGCTCGGTGTACCCGGCCTTCACCATCACCTCCGACCTGAACGACTGGTATGTGTCGGCGCTGCAGACCCTGTCCAGCGGCTCCAGCCCGGCCATCGACATCTCCATCACCCTGAACGACGCGAACGCCACCAACCTGACCACCAGCAGCTATGTCAGCGTGGGCGGCGGCGTGTCGTACAGCAGCTTCTTCTGGGGCGGTTCGGCCAGCGCATCCTACTCGCAGTCGCAGGGCGCGCAGGATCTGACCAGCCTGGTGCAGGACATGACCATGCGCTATACGGCACAGGCGGCGCAGCTGTTCACCGTCACGCCGGGCAACTGGTACAACTCCAGCATGCTGTCCGACTTCTACGACCAGATTTCGCCGAATTCGGCGCTGGCCAACAAGCAGCTGTTCGGCGCCAACGGCGTGCTGAACCTGCGCACCGGCCAGATCCTGGTGGTGCTGAAACCGTCGGTGACGCTGACCTCGTCGCAGGAGAAGATCAAGGCGCTGTATTCGCAGATGCAGCAGAACAGTGCCAGCAGCATTTCGATTGGCGGCTTCTGCTGGAGCGCGCAGGCCAACCATGCACAGGGCGCCAGCCGCTTCAGCAGCGACGTCACGATGTCGTCCGATGGCACCTCGGTCACCATCACCGACAACACCAACTCGCCGAAGGTGCTGGGCATCGTGCCGGTCAAGCTGGGTAAATAAGGCAGCCATGCCGCCCGACCGCCGCCAGGCCCTGCTCGCTCTGGCCTCGCTTGCCTGCACGGGCTGGCCGGCGGCGGCTGAACCTGGGGCTGGGACTGAGGCCGGATCGGCGCCCCCGGCGCCAGCCGGCCCACAGCAGGGCAATCTCTGGGCCGCCTATGCGCAGGCGGTGGCGGCCCAACTGGGACTGGGCGTCGCCGATGGCGCGTTCAAGGTCGCCAGCGGCCTTGCCATTGCCGACTGGGAAGCGATCAACATCACCGGGATGCAAACGGCTACAACACCCGGCACGAAATTATGGCAGCACGCCTATGCCTGGGGCGATGCGATGCCCGCGTATGCCTCGCCCTGCTATCTACCCGGCAGCAGCTTCTACGATATGTATGCCGCCTTGCTGGCCGCGCTCGACACGGCCGGTCCCGACCAGCCAGCGATAAACACCGCACGCGCCAGGCTGGCACTGGACCGCGTCAGCGACGACAGCGTCACCCGCACCGGCGCTGTCAACATTAATATCAATGTCAACGGCAATAACGATGTCAGTAGGGACGGCAGCGAATGGCCCGCCTACCGCATCACACCCGGCCTGAACGACTTCATGCTGGCGAGTCTTCAAAGCATGATATCCCAGCCACGTTCGCCGCAATTCAAATTCACCATGTACCTGCCCGACGCGCCGCAAGGTTGCCACTTCTGCAGCGGCATCACGCGCACGCGCAGCGCACAGGTGGACTTTCAGGCCCAGACCGTGCAAATGTTCCGTGTGCAGCCTGGCCGCTGGTACGACGCGGCCATGGCGCGTGGTTACGGCGACCGCATCGCAACCGGATCGGCGCTGACCGGCAAGCCGCTGTTCGGCCCGGAAGGCCTGCTCAACGTGCGTACCTCGCAGATTCTCGTTGCGATGGAACGTTCCGTCACCATCCACCTCAACCCGGACGACCTGCAGCGCTGCGCGGCAGCGGCGGCCGCCATGGCGTCACCACACGCAACGCTCCGCATCGGCGGCTTCTGCTTCGATCCCGCGCAAACCGACATCTGCAGCGGCGCCGGCGCCCTGACCTTCCGTGACAACACCAGCGCCCCCTACGTGGTCGGCGTAACGGTCGATAGACTGTAATCGCCTGTTATAGCGCGTAATGGATGGCGCCGGCATCAGCCGCTAAGCTGGTTTCACCGGCCAAGTCCGGGTCTTCCCTAAACCTACAACGCGAGGAAACCATGACCACTGTGACCCTTGTACAGGCAGCAGCACACGATGCAAACTACATCCACCTGATGACCGCCATGCCGAACAACGTGCCGCTGACGCACCTCGCCGGCGGCGCGATCCAGTTTTCCTGCTCCAACCCGCTGCCGGCCCTGATGGGCGCACGCAGCGTGCGCATCACCTACAACGCAGCCGTGCCGCAGCCGACGCACGATATCCAGATCAGTTCCGTGCAGGCGTAACGGCGCCACCTGCGCCGGTGTGGCGCAAAACGGCTGTAACCTGGCGCTAGCTGCCCGCACATCGCTGACCGAAGTGCTTTTGCTGTCCGCATAATTTCCTTTTACGCGAACCAAGGAACAGCAACATGAGCACTTTGACCAAAATACTGGCAGCGGTTTCCATTGCAACCGGCGTCCTGCCTGCCGCCCTGGCGGAAACCGCAGTGCAGGACGACTACTTCCACACCGGCGCCGGCGCGCGCTATCTGCGCCGCGCCGACAACGATCTCGTGGTGCAGCCGCTGCGCGGGAACATCAGCGTGGTGATCGGGTCAGGCGGGAATATCACGGTGCTGTCCGGACCCGAAGGAACATTCCTGGTCGATGCCGGCATCAGCAAGTCGCAGGAAAAGCTGCAGGCCACCCTCGGCAAGATCAGCCCTGTCCCGCTGAAATACACGGTCAACACCCACTGGCACTGGGACCATACCGACGGCAACGAGTGGCTGCACGCGGCCGGCGCGACCATCGTCGCTCACAAAAATACGGCAAAGCACCTGACTGAAACCACGCATGTCAACGCCTGGAACTGGACTTTCGATCCGGTGCCGGCTGGTGCGCGTCCAACCCTGCTGGTGGAGAAGGAAAAGGTATTCACCTTTGCCGGCAGCCGCGTGCACGTGGAGAACTTCGGCGACGGCCACACCGATGGCGACCTGTGGGTCTATTTCAAGGAAGCCGATGTACTCGCCCTCGGCGACACCTTCTGGAACGGCAACTACCCCTATATCGACAATGAAGACGGCGGCAGCATCGACGGCGCAATCAAGTGGGCCAACAAGGCTGTCGATCGCACCACGGATCACACCATCGTCATTCCCGGCCACGGCGCCGTGGGCGGCCGCGCCCAGCTGATCGAATTCCGCGACATGCTGGTCGGCGTACGCAACAACGTGGCCGCCCTTAAGTTGCAGGGAAAATCGCTGGACGAAATCGTCGCGGCCAGGCCATCGGCCGCCTACGACGCAAAATGGGGCAACTTCGTGTTCAACGGTGAGCAATTCACGAAGATGGTGTACATCGGACTGAAATAAGGTTCATTACGGCCTCCTGGGAAAATAGTTGCCGCGAGATTTTCGACGTACGGCGAGCAGGCGGGGTCGCCATTGCACGTTGCCAGGCTGTTTGACTGCCGTTGCCAGGCACCTGCTGCACCGTGGCCTAGCCGTGGCGCCGCTTATTCCCACGCCGGCTCTGTGCCTGGTGGCCAGCTGTGCAGCGGTCGGCAGGAGCGCTACGGCCATCTTGCGCGCTGAACGGCAGACATCGGCCAGCAGCCATTCCTCGGCGCCAGGCAGGCGAAGCCAGATTCCATGAGGAGGGACCACCTGCTGCCATTGGTATCCAGCCTCGAAGGCAGGCGCTGCCTGTTCGGGGGCTGCCAGCGCAGGGTGCATATGGTTGTTGATTGCCTCGCAGATAAAGGGCCCGAGCGCTAATGTCTCAGACCAGAAATGTCCTGTGAACTTGTCTAGTAAAACGGTGAAATCGGACCCCATCATCGCGACAGCCCGGCCATCCCTAAGGCGTTCAGCGCAGGATTTTCGACATCGGCTTGCCTTTCGCCAGCTCGTCGATCAGCTTGTCCAGGTAGCGGATCTTCTGCATGAGCGGATCTTCCACTTCTTCCACGCGCACGCCGCAGACCACGCCCGTGATCAGCGGCGTGTTCGGGTGCATCTGCGGCGCCTGAGCGAAGAAGGCTTCGAAATCGGCCTGCGCGTCGATCTGCTGGCGCAGGCCTTCCGCGCTGTAGCCGGTTAGCCAGCAGATAATCTCATCGACCTCCGCCTGCATGCGTCCCTTGCGCTCCGCCTTCTGCACATACATTGGATACACCTTGGCAACCGCCGTGCTGAAGATGCGATGCGCGGTCATCATTTCGCCTCAAGGCGCAAGGTCGCTTCCTGGCGGATGTCGTCCGATGCGGAGCCGATCATCAGCTTGAATTCGCCCGGCTCGGCGCCCCATTTCAGATCGCGGTTGTAGAAGGACAGCAGCTCGCGGTCGATCGTGAACTGGATACGTTTGCTCTCGCCCGGCTTCAGCCTGACCTTCTGGAAGCCCTTGAGCTCCTTCAGCGGACGCACGACAGAAGCGACCATGTCGCGCAGATAAAGCTGCACAACTTCCTCGCCTTCGCGCCGGCCGCTGTTGCTGAGTTCGAAGCTGAGGGTGGCGCGCTCGCCGGGACGCAGCTCCTTGCGGTCCAGCGTAGCCGAGCCATAGCTGAAGGTGGTGTAGCTCAGGCCGTGGCCAAAGGCGTAGCGCGGCGTGTTCGGCGAGTCGATGTAAGCGGATTTATAGACGATGTTCTTTTCGTCCGTTACCGGGCGGCCGGTGTTGTACTGGGCATAGCTTAACGGGATCTGGCCTACGCTGCGCGGGAAAGTGGCTGGCAGCTTGCCCGAAGGGTTATAGTCGCCAAACAGGACATTCGCTACGGCGTTGCCGCCTTCAGTGCCGGGGAACCACGCGTACACGATGGCGTCGGCCTGGTCGGCAATGGCGTTGAAGATCAGTGGACGGCCGGCCAGCAGGACGGCGACGACAGGCTTGCCGGTCGCCTTCAGCGCAGCGAACAGTTTCTCCTGCTGGCCCGGCAGTGAGATGTCGGTGCGCGATTTGGCTTCGCCGCTCATGTCCCAGGTTTCGCCGATGGCCAGCACGATCACGTCGGCCGAGGATGCGGCCTTGACGGCTTCCGCCAGCGCCGTATCGGTCAGGGTGGCGCAGCCGGGTTCGCAGGCGGCGGCATGGACGATTTCTGTCGTTTTGCCGGCGTGGCTGCGCAGGCCTTCGAGGATACTGACCACGGGGGCGCGCTCGCCCTGCACCACCCAGCTGCCTTCCAGGTCGCGCTTCGAATCGGCCAGCGGGCCGATGACGGCAATGCGCTTCAGCTCGCGCGCCAGCGGCAGCGGCGCAGCGGTCGCGGTAGCAGCAACAGCCGCGGTCCCGGCTGGCGTTGTCGCAGCTGGTGCAATGGCTACGGCAACGCCGCCATTTTTCAGCAGCACGATGGACTTCTGCGCCACATCCAGCGCCGCGGCGCGGTGCGCAGGATCGGCAAGCACCGTGCGCTCGCGCGTAGCGTCCGAGAACCTGTATGGATCATCGAACAAGCCCAGCTCGAATTTCTTGTACAGCACCCGCCCCACCGCATCATCCAGTGTCTTCACGGACACCTTTCCGGACTTGACCGCCTGCTCCAGATGCCCGGAAAAAGCATACCCCTCCATGTCCATATCGCTGCCCGCATTGATCGCCTTGACCGCCGCATCCGCCAGATCCACGGCATACCCATGCGGCACCATCTCCCGCACTGAGCCCCAGTCGCTGACCACGAAACCCTTGAACGCCCACGAACCCTTCAGGATATCGCGCTGCAGGAACGCGCTGCCCGTGGCAGGAATCCCGTTCAGCGTATTAAAGGAGTTCATGAAGGTGGCAGCGCCCGCGTCCGCAGCGGCCTTGAACGGCGGCAGATAAACCTCGTACAGCTGATGCAGGCTCATATCGACCGCGTTGTAATCGCGCCCCGCGGCAGCGGCCCCGTAGGCGGCAAAGTGCTTCGCGGTTGCCATCACCGCATCCGTACCGCCCAGCTTCGCGCCCTGGAAGCCCAGCACACGGGCACGGGCAATCTGCGAACCGAGATACGTATCCTCGCCCGCACCTTCCATCACCCGTCCCCAGCGCGGATCGCGTCCCACATCGACCATCGGCGCAAACGTCCAGTGAACCCCGGACGCTGCAGCCTCGCGCGCCGCGATGTGCGCCGACAGGCGGATTGCGTCCATATCCCACGAAGCCGACTCGCCCAGCGGAACCGGGAACACCGTCTGATAGCCGTGAATCACATCGAGGCCGAACAGCAGCGGAATCTTCAGGCGCGACTGCAAGGCCAGCGCCTGGATCTCGCGCGTGTCGGCCACGCCTTTTACATTCAGCATCGAGCCTACGCGGCCGGCGCGGATATCGGCCAGCTTGTCCGCATAATTGCTGCTGGACGGTCCCGTGAACTGGCGGCCGGACAACTGATGCAGCTGCCCTACTTTCTCGGCCACCGTCATCTGCTTCAGCAAAGCAGCAACCTTACGTTCGATAACAGCATCCTGTGCGGACGCGAGCAGGGGAAAGGCCAGCAGCAAGCCGGCCACGAGGCGCGATGTCTTCATTTATTTATATTGCTGTTGCTTTTTATCGTAGTAGGACTTCAGCGTATAGAAGGCCTGTTTCTTCTTGCCGGACTGGGTCAGCAAGCCCTTGCGGTTCCAGAAGTCCTGGAAATACGGATGCGGACGGCGCGGCGAACGGAAATCGACCAGCACCCACGGCGTGATGCCGCGCAGGCCGGGAATCGCATCCAGCATCTTGAACTGGTTGCGGTACAGCTGGTCCTGGTATTCCTCGCTCCAGCGCGTATCGGCATCGGCGTGATAGCCGCCCAGCGCATCGGCGCCGAATTCGGTGATCAGTACCGGCTTGTTGCCGGTGATGTTGAAGCGGTAGTTGAGCATGTCCGCATTGGTCGCCCAGTACCAGCCCGCGTACTCGTTAAAGCTGATCAGGTCCAGCTTGTCCGCCAGCGGATCTTCCATCACGATTTCGTTGCCGTTGCGGTGCACTTCCAGCGCCGCGCCAACCAGGCGCGTGGTGTCCAGCGAACGCACGGTATCGGCCAGGCGGCCCATGAAGCCGGTACGCACCTCGCTGACCGGCGTCTCGTTACCGATGGACCAGATCACCACGCTGGCGCGGTTGCGGTCGCGCACGACCATGTCGGTCAGCTGCTGCTTCGCGTTGTTGAACACATCCTGGTTCTGCCAGGAGATGGTCCAGTACACCGGCACCTCGGCCCACACCAGCAGGCCCATTTCATCGGCCAGGCGCGTCATCTCCTCGCTGTGCGGATAATGCGCCAGGCGCACGTAGTTGCAGTTCATCTCCTTCGCCCACTGCAGCATCATGCGCATGTCGCCGCTGCCGCGCAGGCGGCCGGGGATCAGCGGATTCTCGTCATGCAGCGATACGCCGCGCATGAAGATCGATTTCCCGTTCAGCAGGATGTCCTGGCCCTTGGTGACGATGGTGCGGAAACCGATGCGGTCCTCCAGGCTGTCGGTCGCGGCGGCGACCTTCACGCTGTACAGCTTCGGATCGTCCGGCGACCAGTAGCGCAGCGCCTTGGCCGACAACGGAATGCTGATCTGCGCGCGGCCGTCGGCGCCGGTGTGCACCGTGGCCTTGATACCGGCTTCCGGGATGGTCACGGTCACGTCCTGCGCACGCTGCGGGCCGTCGATCTGCACGAAACCTTCGATGCGGCGCAGATCGCCCTTGGCCAGCTGGATCTTGTAGTCGGAGATGTGCGACTCAGGCACTTCGGCCAGGATCACGTCGCGCGTGATGCCGCCGTAGTTCCACCAGTCGGTGCTGACGGTTGGAATATCGTCCTGGTGGCGCGTGTTGTCCGCCTTGACGATCACGGTATTCTGGCCCGGCTTCAGCTTGCCCGTCACATCGAACTGGAACGGCGTGAAGCCGCCCTTATGGCTGCCGACCTTCTTCCCGTTCAGATAAACGTGGGCTTCATAATTCACGGCGCCGAAATACAGGAAGTAGCGCTTGCCGTCCTTAGGCGCGGCGTTGAACTGCTGGCGCATCCACACCGTGCCTTCGTAATTCTGCAGCTTCGGGTCCTGCGAATTCCAGTCGCCCGGAATCGCCATGGTCGGCGAGCGGTCGAAGTCGTATTCCACGATATCGCTCTTGTCCTTCGGCTTGCGGTCGTCAAAGAAGCCGCCGATGCCGCTTTCCAGCTGATCGTAAGGCGTGCGGCGGTAGTTGTAGTAGCCCGTCTCATAAGGATCGACGATGTAGTTCCAGCGCCCATCCAGCAACTGATGCTGGCGTCCATAGATGTTATGCAAAGCCGGATCGGCCGATGCGCTGCTGCAAACCATAACGGCTGCCACCAGCAGCAACCTCAGAGCGGACAAACTCATGTGCACCACCTTTCGATTGGAAAACGTTTAACAAATATTATGAGAAAACTCCGTCCACGTAAAGCTGTCCCTGTTGACTCACTGCCAAAAACGGTGATAGCTTAAGTAAACGTTTAACTGAAAACGCCAATTTCAAACAAAATCAAACAAAAACAGGAGACCCCGGCCAATGCCACAACCACGTCCATTACTGCTGCACGCCGCCCTGCTGGCGGCATTCTCGCTGCTGCTTCCTACTTCCCCTGCGCTGGCCGCCGGGGTCAGCGCCGCCACTGCGCAAGCGCCGTCCGCGCAGGCGGCGCAGATCCTTTCGACCATGGAGCGCGTGGCCGACTGGCAGCTCGCCAATCCCAGCCGCCACCGTCCCGACGACTGGACCCAGGCCGTCGGCTACAACGGCATGATGGCCCTGGTCGGCATCTCGGGCGACCGCAAGTACCGCGACGCCATGGTGCAGATGGGCGAAAAGAATGGCTGGAAGCTCGGTCCGAACCACTACCACGCCGACGACCATATCGTCGGCCAGACCTACGCCGAACTATACCTGCAACTGCGCGAGCCGAAAATGATTGCCGGCATGCGCGCGCACATGGACGATATCCTCGCCAACCGCCGCAGCGGTCCGCTCGATTTCACCGTCAAGGGCAACCAGGAGCGCTGGTCCTGGTGCGATGCGCTGTACATGGCGCCGCCGGCCTGGCTGCGCCTGTGGGCCGTGACGGGCGACCAGCGCTACCTGGACTTCGCCGTCAGCGAATGGTGGGTAACCTCGGACTACCTGTACGACAAGGAAGAACACCTGTACTACCGCGACAGCACCTATTTCGGCAAGCAGGAAGCCAATGGGAAGAAGGTGTTCTGGAGCCGCGGCAACGGCTGGGTGATGGGCGGCCTGGTACGCATGCTGCAATACCTGCCGGCCAGCCACCCTTCCCGCCCGGCCTTCGAGCAGCAGTACCGCGAAATGTCGGCGAAGATCCTCTCGCTGCAGCAGGACGACGGCCTGTGGCGCGCCAGCCTGCTCGACCCGGCCAGCTACCCGATGAAGGAGTCCAGCGGTTCCGGCCTGTACACCTATGCGCTGGCCTGGGGTGTGAACCAGGGCATGCTGGATGCGAAGACTTACGCACCAGCCGTGCGCAAGGCCTGGTCGGCCCTGATGGCCAACGTGAACCCGGACGGCAAACTGACCCACGTGCAGCCGATCGGCGCGGCGCCAAAAATCTTCGACGACCAGCTGACCGAAGTCTATGGCGTGGGCGCCTTCCTGCTGGCGGGCAGCGAGATGTACCGCATGGCCGTGCTGGACGGCGCCAAGCCGCAGCTGGTCACGGTGCGCAACGGCAGCGGCATGCTGCGCGGCGACGAGCTGGCCGAAGTGCCACTTGCCGGCAGCAGTGCGAAAGCGCCGGCGGTAATGGATGCCGCCACTTCCGCCATCCTGCCGTCGCAGGTGGTCGGCAGGCAGCTGCTGTTCAGCGTGAACGTGCCGGCCGGCGATACGCGCCGCTTCCTGCTGCTGCCGGCTGGCCGTCTGCCCGAAGCGCCGCAGGCGGATGTGAAAACCCACGCCCGCTTCGTACCGGAACGCCTGGACGATTTCGCCTGGGAGAGCGACCGCATCGCGCACCGGATGTATGGCCCGGCCATCATCAAGGATCCGAAGGAGCAGCTGGTGAGCAGCGGCGTGGACGTGTGGGTCAAGCGCGTGCGCTATCCGGTGCTGGATAAGTGGTACCGCAGCGGCGACTATCACAAGGACAACGGCGAAGGCCTCGACTACTATAAGGTCGGCCCGGCGCGCGGCTGCGGCGGCACTACCGTGTATGCCGATGGCAGGCTGCACAACTCCTCCAACTTCGCCAGGTGGAAGGTGCTGGCCGACGGTCCGCTGCGCTCCGTGTTCGAACTGACCTTCGATAAATGGGATGCGGGCCAGGTCCGCAGCGTGTCCGAAGTCAAGCGCTTCTCCATCGACGCCGGCTCCAACATGACGCGCGTCGAAAGCCGCTACGCCAGCAGCGGCAGCAATGCCAGGGCGCCGCTGACCGTAGGCGTGGGCATCGTCAAGCGCGACGGCGGCGGCAGCCATGCCAGCGACGCAGCCGGCGGCTGGAGCAGCTACTGGGAACCGGCACAGGGCGACGACGGCAGCACCGGCTGCGGCGTGATCCTGCCATCCGGCGCCAGCGGTTTCGCCGAAGCGGACGGCCAGCAGCTCACGCTCGGCAGCGCACAGCCGGGCAAGCCCTTCGTGTATTACTTCGGCGCGGCCTGGAGCAAGGGCGGCGACTTCGCCGACGCGGCAGCATGGCAGAACTATGTCCGCAGCTACGCGCAGCGCCTGCGGACGCCGCTCGCAGTCAGCGTCGGCAAGTAGGAAATCAGCCGGAGGCCTCGTCCTCCGGCTTTTTCAGGCAGCAATTGGAAACGTTACCAACATAGAATACGGAGACCCAAAATGCAACCACGCCTCATCCTGCGCCCGCTTCCGGCGGCGCTCCTCATGGCCGCGATGTCACTCGCGCATGCCGACGACACCAAGCTCGAAACCGTGGTCGTGACCGCGAACAAGCGCGCCCAGAACCTGCAGGACGTGCCCGCGTCCATTACGGTGCTGAACGATGCCACGCTGCAGCGCGCCAACGTGCGCGACCTGGAAGATGTACCGAACCTGTCCCCTGCCCTGACCCTCAGCTACGGCACCCAGCCCGGCAACTTCAGCATCAATATGCGCGGCGTGGGCACCTTCTCGCTCGGCATCGGCGTGGAGGCCGACGTGGCGGTGATTGTCGATGACGTGCCGCTCGGGATGCAGGCCAACGCCTTCCGCGACCTGGCCGACGTGTACCGCATCGAGGTGCTGAAAGGCCCGCAAAGCACGCTGTATGGCAAAAGCTCGATTGCCGGCGCGCTGAACATCACCACCAAACCGATCGGCGGCCCGATCAAGACCAGTGCCTATGCCTACACCTCCAACGACGATGAGTGGCGCGCCGGTTTCAGCGTCGGCGGTTCGGTATCGGACACGCTGCGCGTGCGCCTGGCCGCCAGCAAGACCGACTACAAGGGCACGCTGAACAACCTGACCACCGGTGGCAAGCTGAATGGCTCCAGGGGCGACAACCTGAACATGAAGCTGGAATGGCATCCGCTGGAAGAGCTTACCGTGACCGCCACGCCGCACTACAACCGCACCGAGAAGTTCTGCTGCTCGAATGCCTTCACCTCGATGTCGCCGGGCGCCATCTACCGCAATGCGCCGCAGCTGCCGGCGTCGCTGGTCCTGGCCGGCATCAATATCGCGCCGGGCAACCGCTCCGTGCGCAACGACTATCCGACCGGCGGCAAGTTCCACGACGGCGGCACCGGCATCAAGGCCGACTGGGCCTTCGGCGACGGCAGCCCGATGGCGGGCCACACCCTGAGCCTGATTTCGTCCTACGACAAATACCATATGGACGACTACCAGGACAACGACAACACCGACGTCGATATCCTGCCCTTCCTGCTGCTGCCCAACGGCCAGCCGACCGGCATGCACGGCGGCCTGTATCAGTATGGCTTCTTCGACGTGGCCTCGGTCACCCACGAGCTGCGTCTCACCTCGCCGGACAAAGGCCCGCTGCGCTACGTAGCCGGCCTGTGGTACGGCAAGAACGCGCTGACCCGCGAGCTGACCAAGGTGCCCCTGATCCAGGCCTACGGCACTTCCTACGGCGCCGACGCCTACAACACCAACAAGGCCATCTTCGGCCAGGGCAGCTGGGACTTCCTCCCGAATACCAGCCTGACCTTCGGCGCCCGCTACAACATCGAAGACACCGGCTACGTCTTCCGCCGCTACAGCGTGCCGCCGCAAGCCTTTGCGCTGACCGAGTTCTACACCAAGAACGACAGCAACAACAGCCGCACCGGCAAGCTCGGTCTGGAACACCGCCTGAATCCCGATACGATGGTGTACGCCATGGCTTCCACCGGCCACAAGGGCGTGGCTTACGACCTGACCAGCGGCTTCACCGCGGCTACCGCCAGGCTGCCCGCCGTGGCGCCGGAATCGGCGCGCAGTTATGAACTGGGCCTGAAGCAAAGCCTGCTGAACAACCGCGCCATGTATTCGCTGGCCCTGTTCCGCACCAATTTCAGGCACTTTCAGCAATCGTCCAGCTTCTTCGACGACGACGGCACCTTCCGCACAGGCCTGAACAGCATCGGCAGCCTGCGCACGCAGGGCGTGGAGCTGGAAGGCAGCATCCGCGTCAACCGCGAACTGCAGCTGAACGGCAGCGTCGCCTACACCGAAGCGACCATCCAGGAATTCGAGAATGGCCCCTGCTACAACGTGCTGAATGCGGCGGGCAATGCGGCGGTGCCGGGTCCGGGCTGCGCGCAGAACCCGAAATACAACAATACTTTCGTGCAGAACCTGGCCGGCAAGACGCTGCCGAATGCGCCGAAAGTACGCGTCTCGCTGGGCGGCCAATACGACTTCCCGCTGCAGGGCAGCAGCTTCAGTCCCTTCCTCGCAGTGAACAGCCGCTTCCAGAGCCGCACCCAGTTCTCGCTGAACCAGGACCCGATGACGCAGCAAGGCGCCTACAGCATCACCAACCTGAGTTTCGGCGTGAAGGACCTGCGCGACCGCTACAAGCTGACCATGTTCGTCAACAACGTCTTCGACAAGAGCTACGCCGCAGGCCTGAGCAGCGCCATCGCCAGCAGCAACTGGAGCAGCAGGGCGCCGAACCCGGTGGTGGCCGTCAATACCACCGAATGGCTACCGCCGCGCGACTACCACCGCTACCTCGGCCTGCGCCTGGAAGGCAGCTTCTGAGGCAAACGTCCGGCCTGCCGCAGCCCAGGCCCGGCATGGCTGTGTGAGAGAATACTGGTTTTGCAATCAGCAGCAAGACCAGTATGCAGAATTTCGAACGCCGGCGTGACCGCTTTGAGCTTTTTCACGGGATGCACAGTCCCGCCCTCAACATCACCTTCACCATGGAGCTGCCAGACTTCCGCCCCTGGTGCAAGGAACAGGGACTGCCGCCTTTCCACGTGATGCTGTATGCCGTGCTGCGCGCGGTGATGAAGATCGAGAATTTCCGCTACCGCGTGCTGGATGGCGAAGTGATCGAAATCGACCGCCTCACGCCGTCGTTCACAGCCAGGAACCAGAACGACGACCTGAATTTCGCCATGTTCGACATGACCCACGACCTGCGCGAGTTCGTGGCGCTCAGCCAGGCCGCCCGCGATGAAGCGTCGAACATGCTGGAGCTGAACCCGAAATACCGCGGCTGGACGCCGCGCCAGAGCAAGGAGCAGGTCTTCATCACCTGCATGCCGTGGCTGGACTTCACCTCCATCCACCATCCCACCGCCGCCCTCGACAACCCGGACATCCCCTCCCTCGCCTGGGGCAGATTCAGGGATGCACCCAACGGCCGCCTCACCCTGCCCTTCTCCGTCCAGGTCCACCATGGCTTCGTGGACGGCTACCACGTCCACCTGCTGGCCCAGCAGATCGACGCCGAACTGACTGAACTGATGAGTTGATGCGTTGAGGAGTTGTTGATCTGATGCGTTGAGGGGCTCCGATATCAAAATCGGCATTGATCGCAAAGTTTTAGTTATTAGGCAAGGATCAGGCGATGGATTAGCATTGGGCGGCACCCACCGTCTCCGGAGTTCGTATGCCAGGTCCTGTTTCTGCAGCAAACCCCATCGTGGAATCGCAGTCCTCCACGAAAGCCAGCTATGCAGCCGTGATGTCGCTGCTGGCCAGCCTGTTTTTCATCTGGGGCTTCATCACCGTCATCAACAACACGCTGCTGCCCCACCTGCGCAGTGTATTCGAACTCAATTACACGCAGACGACACTGATCGAGTCGGTGTGGTTCATCGCTTACTTCGTTGCGTCCATCCCGTCCGCCAAACTGATCGAACGGATCGGCTACAAGAAATCGCTGGTGACCGGCCTGGCCATCATGGCGGCCGGCGCGCTGATGATGATTCCGGCGGCGCGCCTGCCTTCGTATTACATCACCCTGATCGCCCTGTTCGTGATCGCCTGCGGCATCACGCTGCTGCAGGTATCGGCCAATCCCTACGTGACTGTTGTGGGCTCGCCGCAGACGGCGTCGTCGCGGCTGAATCTGGTGCAGGCGTTTAACTCCCTCGGCACCACGCTGGCGCCCCTGTTCGGCGCTTACCTGATCCTGGGCCGCTCGACCTCCGGCACCGCGGAAGCGGAACGCGTGCTGACCCAGGCCGAACGCATGGCGGACGCTCAGGCCGTGCAACTGCCTTACCTGATCGTGGCCGCCGTGCTGGTGGTCCTGGCGCTGGTGATTGCCCGCTTCCCGCTGCCGGCGCTGAATTCGGCCACCCAGCGCGCCAGCAAGGAGCAGCGCGGTTCGATGTCGCTGTGGAAGCACCGCAACCTGGTGTTCGGCGTACCGGCCATCTTCATTTACCTGATCGCCGAAATCGGCGTGGCCAACCTGTTCATCAACTTCGTCGCCCAGCCGGATATCGCCAACCTGAGCCACGAACAGGGCGCGCACTACCTGTTTCTGCTATGGGGCGGCATGATGGTGGGACGTTTCGCCGGCAGTGCGCTGATGCGCAAGACCAGCGCCGAGCGCGTGCTGGCCTTCTGCAGCATTGCGGCCTTCCTCGTCATGCTGCTGGCTGCGCTGGGCACCGGCCACCTCGCCATGTGGGCACTGGTCTCGGTCGGCCTGTTCCACTCGGTGATGTTCCCGACCATCTTCACCCTCGGCATCCGCGGCCTCGGGCCGCTGACGGAAGAAGGCGCCGGCCTGCTGATCATGGCGATCGCCGGCGGCGCCCTGGTCGTAGTCCAGGGATGGCTGGCGGACACCGTCGGCTTGCAGCTCTCCTTCCTGCTGACGGCCGCGTGCGAACTGTACGTACTGTTCTACGCCCTGTGGGGCGCCCGCCCGACCAACGCCTTCCCCGACTGACTACTGCTTCGTCAGTTCGCCATCCACCAGGCGCCACAGGCCAAGCGCGTTATCGGCCCTGAGCGCCTCGGACAGCAGTTCGTCCGGGAAGCCCTGGTACGTCACCGGACGCAGGAAGCGTTCGATGGCCGACATGCCGACCGAGGTGAAGCGGGCGTCCGACGTGGCCGGGAACGGTCCGCCGTGGATCGTGCCATACGACACTTCCTGCGGATGGGCGAAAGCGTTGACCACGATACGCCCCGTGCGGCGCTCCAGGATTGGCAGCAGGCGTCTGGCGATAGCGTGATCGTCGCGCTCCAGATGCATGGTGGCTGACAGCTGGCCGCGGAAAGCCTGCGCAATCCGGATCAGTTGTTCGGCATCGCGCACCCGCACCAGCAGCGCCGCCGGTCCGAACACCTCTTCCGCCAGCCGTGGGTTCTCCAGGAACTGGGCGCCGCTCACTTCCGCCAGCGCGGCATGGCCTTCAAAGGGACCGTTCGGCGCGGCGCCGACGGCGATCTGCTCCGCCCCCGCCCCGTGCTGGCGCGCCAGGTTCGTCACATAAGCCTGGTGGATGCCCGGCGTGAGCATGGTACGCGCCGGTGCCGCACTGACGCGGCCCATCAAGCCATCGCGCATCGCATCGAAGCCCGGACCTTCCAGCGCCAGGATGATGGCCGGTTTCAGGCAAGCCTGGCCCACATTCACCAGCATGCGTTCGGCAAAACCGTCGCCGATGGCGTTGCCGCGTGCAGCCAGCGCCGCCGGCAGGATGAAGGTCGGATTTACGCTGGTCATTTCCGCAAACACGGGAATCGGGTCGGGACGCTGCTGCGCCAGGCGATACAGCGCCATGCCGCCGATTTCCGAGCCGGTAAAGGCCACGGCGCGCACCAGCGGATGCAGCACCAGCGCTTCGCCCAGCGCATTGCCGGCACCGCGCACCAGCGAGAACACACCCTCATGCAGGCCGCATTCGCGTACCGCGTCCTGAATGGCGCGCGCCGCGATCTCCGAAGCGCCGGGGTGGGCGTTGTGCGCCTTGACGATCACGGGATTGCCCGCGGCCAGCGCCGACGCAGTGTCGCCTCCGGCAACCGAGTAGGAGATGGGAAAGTTGCTGGCGCCGAATACCACGACAGGACCGATGCCGATCTTCTGCATGCGGTGGTCCATGCGCGGCAGCGGCTTGCGCTCCGGCTGGGCGGGATCGATGGTGGCCTGGCGGAAGCGGCCCTGGCGCACCACGGCCGCGAACTTGCGCAGGGTGGCGGCCGTCCGGGCCGTTTCGCCTTCGAACTGTGCCGCCGGCAAGCCGGTTTCGATGGACGTGCGCTGCGCCAGTTCAGGAGTCGCGCGTTCCAGATTGTCCGCGATCTTTTCCAGGAAGGCGGCGCGCTGGCTCAGCGTGGTGGCGTTGTAGCTGTCGAATGCCGCATCGGCCAGGCGTGCCGCGCGATCGGCTTCGGCTTCCGTGCCAAGCGCGAACGGCGGATCCACTTCCTGGTTGGTGCGCGGGTCCAGCGCTTTCATGGTGCCGGCAGTGGCAGGCACTTCGGATGCTCCGATGAGCAGGTTTCCGTTGATGGTCATGGTGCTTACTCCTTCGGCAGTGCAGCCAGCACTTCTTCGGTTTCCAGGATGGCGTGAGCATAGGTCGGGCCGTTCAGCACATGGGCCGAATGCATCATTTCGCGGGTGTAGGCGGCAGTGGCGTCGGTCACCAGCGTGACGTGATAGCCCAGCTCCATCGCATAGCGTGCCGTCGATTCGATGCAGGTGTTGGCCAGCAGGCCGACTACCACCACGTGGGTGATGCCGCGCTGGCGCAGCTGCATATCCAGATCGGTGTTGGCGAAACCGCTTTGCGCCCAGTGCTGGTGAGCGACGATGTCGCCTTCCTGCGGCACGAAGTCGGGATGCCATTCGCCACCCCACTGGTCGAGAGCAAACGTCTGGCGGTGCATGATGCCTTTCTGCGTTGGATTGGCGTGGCACCAGCATTCGTAGTCGCCCTTCTTCCAGCGCCGGTGCGGCACGGTGGCTACCTCCATGCCGGCTGCGCGGAATGACTTGTTCAGCTTGCGCAGATTATCCAGCAGGCCAACTTCTCCGGCGATTTCCTGGATCTTCGGCCATACCTTGCCGCCCTCGGAAAGGAAGTCGTTGTATGGGTCAACCATCAGCAATGCTGTGTTTTTTACATCGTAGTTCATGATGCTCTCCTTGTGGATTCGTGCTACTATGATTTTCATAGTATCAGCGAAAACGCCGAATTTGCAAGGAGATTTTTATGGACACGCTTTACTTGCTGGACCAGCAGCGCGGTGCAATCCTCAGCTGCAACGCGGACGGCAGCGGCATCCGCACCGTCGTCACGGACTGCCCGCACCCCGACGGCATCGCCATCGACGCCCTGGCCGGACATATCTACTGGACCAATATGGGCGCGGATTTCAAGCGGAATGACGGCTCGATCGAACGCTGCGACCTGGATGGCGGCAACCGCCGCACCATCATTGCCGAAGGGCTGACCTTCACGCCCAAGCAACTCCTCATCGACAAGGCCGCCGGCCACCTGTACTGGTGCGACCGCGAAGGGATGCGCGTGATGCGCTCCACGCTGGAGGGCGATGCGGTCGAAGTGCTAGTGCAGACCGGCGCCGGCGAGGAGGACCGCAAGGATGCGCGCAACTGGTGCGTCGGCATCGCACTGCACGGCGGCATGCTGTACTGGACGCAGAAAGGCCCGCCGGGCGGCGGGGCCGGCCGCATCCTGCGCGCCCCGGCCGAACTGCCGGCCGGCGTCGCGCCGGAGCGGCGCCCGGATATCGAACTGCTGTTCGATGGCCTGCCGGAACCTGTCGATCTCGAATTCGGCGCGGACGGCGCGCTGTGCTGGACCGACCGCGCACAAGTGCCGGATGGCGGTTCGCTGAACCGCGCCGCGCCCGGTCGGCAGCTGCTGGCCGCCGGCCTGGGCGAAGCCATCGGACTGTCCATCGCACCCGGCGGCGAGGTATATATCAGCACACTGCAGGGCGACGTGTACGCCGTGCGCCCGGATGGCAGCGCAAGGCGCAGGATCGTGCATGGCGCCGGCCGCCTGACGGGCATCTGCTATCATCGCGGCCATGACTAAAGCACAGGAATCCGAACCCACGGCCTGCCCCGTGGCGCGCTCGCAGGAGCTGGTCGGCGACCGCTGGACGGTACTCGTCCTGCGTGAACTCTTCATGGGCAACGGCCGCTTCGACGATCTGCAGACGCAGAGCGAAGCCACGCCGCAAATGCTGGCTTCGCGCCTGAAGAAGCTGGAAGCGGCGGGACTGGTCGAACGCCGTCCCTATTCGAGCCGCCCGCTGCGCCACGAATACGTGCTGACCGATATGGGCCAGGATTTCTATCCGGTGATCCTGGCCTTGCGCGCCTGGGGCGAGAAATGGTGCAAGGGGCCGAAGGAAGGCGTGGCAGTCAAGTACACGCACATCCCCTGCGGCAAGGACCCTGGCCTGGGCACGGTATGCCAGCACTGCGGCCTGGAGCTGAAACGCAGCGAACTGATTTCCAGGCCCAGCGCCCGCTACGAACAGGAGCGGCGCGACCGCGCCGCAGCCCGCGCTACTTCCAGTTGATCGGCGTCGCCGTTTTCGACAGCATCCAGCGCGCCAGCATCTGCCCCAGGGTACGCCACGTTCCCTGGTTGGACATCACATAGCGCTGATACGACCACCTGTACATCAGCTGCGCAATCGCACCGCTGACGCGCACATGCCGGCTGCCGATCGCCTGCAGCAGAATGCCGACCGTGCCGAACGGCCCGAGCGAAATCAGCGCACCGTAATCGCGGTAGCTGAAGGCCGGCGCCGCCCTGCCCTGTCTCAGCGCACGCGCCAGGTAAATCGCCTGCTGCCGCGCCGCCTGTGCGCTGGGCGGCACCATCACGCCGGGGTCCGCGTTCACGATGGACGAGCAATCGCCCATCGCATACACATGCGGATCGTCCATCGACGCCAGCCGCTCATCCACCAGCACCTGCCGGCTGCGGTTCAGCGCCAGGCCAAGCTGGCCCGCGAACGGTGCGCCCTTCACGCCCGCCGCCCATACCGTGATGGCGGATCGGAAGCTGCGGCCATCGGTAGTCAGCACCGCATTTTCCGTCACCTCCGCCACTGCCGTATCGGTGGTGACCTCGATGCCGATGGCCTTCAGCCGCCTTGCCGCAGCCGCCGACACGGCCGGATCGAGACCTGCCAGCGGACGGTTGGCGCGCTCCACGATGCGGATGCGCACGTCGCGCGCAAAATCCTTGCGGCTGACGCGGTAGCGCACCAGCGTATCCACCGTGTGGCGCAGGTCCGCCGCCAGTTCCACGCCGGTGGGGCCGGCGCCGACGATGACGATGTCCAGTCCCTGCCCGCGCAGGCCGGCCGCGAAGCAGCGGTCGAGGAAGCGCTGGCGGAAGGCTTCCGCCTGCTCCACCGTATCCAGCGACAGCGAATGCTCCGCCGCGCCGGGCACGCCAAAGAAATTGGTCACCGCGCCGAACGACAATACCAGCTTGTCGTATGCCAGCACGCTTTCCGGCGCCGACGCATACGGCAGATGCCGGCGCAGCGTCAGCCTGCGTTCATGCCGATCGACATCGAGCACGTCGCCGCACACGAATTCGAAGCCATTGTTCAAGGCCTGCCGCGCATAATCGATGTGATGCGTGGCCGGATCGATCGTGCCGGATGCGACCGAGTGCAGCAGGGGTTTCCAGAAGTGCGTAGGCGCACGGTCCACGAGCACGATGCGGTCCTTCCGGTCCCGCCCAAGCTTCGTTGCGAGTTCCAGACCCGCGACACCACCACCAACGATAACGACTGTTTGCATGCTGACCTCCACTTTTTTGAAACCGTTTTTGCCAATATAGGCCCTGCTCACATAAAATAAAAATAAAATATCCGCTTGAACCCATAAGGTATAACTTATGAATCTGACGAGCTTCAAACAGTTGCAGGCGCTGGTGCAGGTGGCGCGGCACGAAAGCGTATCGCGCGCCGCCGAGGCCTTGCACGTCACGCAGCCGGCAGTGTCGCTGCATCTGAAGTTGCTGGAAGAAGCGGCCGGCATTCCGCTCACCCGCAAGAACGGACGGCAGATCCAGATGACGGCCGCCGGCGAACTGCTGGCCGGCTACGCCGAGCGTCTGCTGGCCTTGTGGGAGGAAGCGGGCGATGAAATCGCCGCGCTGAAAGGCGTGACCAGCGGTACCTTGCGCATTGGCGCCGTGATGACGGCGGAACATCTGCTGCCGCCCATGCTGGTGCGCTTCACCACCGGCAATCCGCATGTGCGCATCAAGCTGCAGGTCGGTTCGCGTCCGGAAGTGATCGGCATGTTGAGCCGCGACGAAATCGACCTGGCCATCATGGGCACGCCGCCGCGCGAATTTCCCACGCACGCGGTGCGCTTCGCACGCCACCCGATGGCCTTCTTTGCGGCGCCGGGGCACCGCCTGATCAGCGGGCCGTCGCCGACGCTGACGGATCTGGGGCGGCACAATCTGCTGGTGCGCGAACGCGGCTCGGGCACGCGTACCGCCATCGAGAAGCTGTATGACTCGGCGGGACTGCCGTTATCCATCGGCTCCGAGCTGTCGAGCAACGAAGCGATCAAGCAGATGACGGCCGCCGGTCTTGGCGTGGGCTTCCTGTCGCTGCACGCCTGCACGCTTGAAATGAAAAGCGGCCTGCTGGCGCCGCTGCTGATGCCGGGCATGCCGGTGCAGGGCGAGTGGCATGTGATCCACAAGATCGACAGGCCGATGCCGACCGTGGCTGCCTCCTTCCAGGAGTTCATGGTGCAGCACGGCCAGCAGGTCATCTCCGAGGAACTCGAAGATATTTGAGAGGGAGCGTCAGACCACCTTGAGTCCGATCACGCCCGCAAGGATCAGCGCCAGGCAGGCAATCCGCATCGGCGTGGCGGCATCGCCCATCACGCACATGCCGACGATGGCCGTACCCGCCGCGCCGATGCCGGTCCACACCGCGTAGCCAGTACCTACGGGCAGGCTGCGCAGGGCCAGCGACAGCAGGCACACGCTGGACAGGCCGGTAAGCACCGTCACCAGCGCCGGCACCAGGCGCGTAAAGCCGTCCGAACTCTTCATCGCCAGCGCGAAGATGATTTCGAGCAGGCCTGCCGCACAGAGCATGCTCCAGGCCATTATGCTTTCGCCGCAGACGGCGGCGTGCGGAAGGCGATGCCGAGGCGGTTGAAGGCATTCATCAGCACGATGGCGTATGTCAGATCGGCCACTTCCTTTTCGCTGAATTCGGCGCTCACGGCAGCATACTCATGGTCCGGCACGCGGCTCTCGGCGGCACGCGTGACGGTTTCCGCCCACGCCAGCGCGGCGCGTTCGCGGCTGGAGAAGACCGCGCCCGCTTCATGCCATACCTGCAGCAGGGCCAGTTTTTCGATCTGTGCGCCCTGCTTGACCAGGTCCTGGGTGTGCATGTCGATGCAGAATGCGCAGCCGTTGATTTGCGATACGCGCAGATAGACGAAATCGATCAGCAGCTTCGGCAGCTCCGACTTGAGCACGCTCATATAAACGGCGCCGAATGCCTTGTAGCCTTCAGGCGACGCCTTGGCGTAGTCGATACGGTTGGTCATGGTGTTTCCTTCTTAAATCTGGTTGGTGAAGGACTCCATGGTGATCGTTGCTGGCCTATACGGTAAGAGCCAAGACCAGCAATATGTACTAGGCCATGATTTTCTGCAGGCGGCGCGCCAGCTTCATAGCCGTATCGCGCGAATCGATATTGGTAAAGCCGACCAGCAGCGCCGGCGCAGTCTCGCCGTCTATCATCCAGTCCGACAGCGCTTCGCTGTATAGGCCTGCTTCCGCCAGACGCCGCGCCAGCCTGCGGTCCGACTGGCGGCCGGGCAGGCGCAGGATCAGGTGCATGCCGCCGGGCTGTTCGATGAGCTGCACGCTGTTTCCCAGCACGCTTTCCAGCGCCTCGGTCGCCAGCGTCCTGCGTTCGGCATACAGCTTGCGCATGCGCTGGATATGGCGCGCGAAATGCCCTTCCCGCATGAAGGCGGCGACGATGGTTTGCGTGAGCTCCGGGCTGCCGCCGGCAAACGTCCCCATGGTCTGGCTGAACGCATCCACCTGCTCCTCCGGCGCCACCAGGTAGGCCAGGCGGATGCCCGGCATCAGGACCTTGCTGAAGGTGCCCGCGTACAGCACGCGCCCATTGCGGTCCAGGCTTTTCAGCGACGGCAGCGGCCTGCTGACATAGCGGTATTCGCCATCGTAGTCATCCTCCACGATCCAGGCGCCGTTGCGCGTGGCCCAGTCCAGCAGCGCCAGCCGGCGCGGCAGCGATAGCGAAACCGACAGGGGACTCTGGTGCGCAGGCGTGACCACGGCCGCCCGCGCACGCGGCGCCAGCCGGATACCCTCGGCCACCAGCACGCCCTCCGCGTCCACCGGCACCGGAACAGCCGCCAGATGCAGCTGCTGCAGGATTTCCCGTGTCGGCGGATAGCCCGGATTCTCCAGCCAGACCTTATCGCCGGCTTTCAGCAGGGCCTGGCATATCAGCGACATCGTGTTCCGGTAGCCGGAGGTGATGAAGATCTGCGACGGTGCACAATTGATGCCGCGCGCCACCTGCAGGTAGGCGGCAATCTCGGCGCGCAGTCCGGGCAGGCCGCCGACCGGCGGATGCACCATGTCCAGCGGCTGCATGGCGCGCACGCAGCGGGCGCCGAGCCGCGCCCAGATCTTGCGCGGGAAGGCATCCAGCGCCGGAAGGCCCATCTGGAACGGCAGGATCGAATCCGGACGAAAGCTCGGCTCGGCCGGCGCGGGCTTCGGTTCCGGCGGCGCCACCGGCGCGCGCTGCTTCAGGCCCGGCGTGACGATGGTTCCGGCTTGCCCCCGGGCCTGGATATAGCCTTCCGCCGCCAGCAGAGCATAGGCGGTATCGATCGTGCCGCGCGCCAGCCCCAGCTCCTTCACCAGCGCCCGCGCCGACGGAATCCGGTCGCCCGGCTTCAGTACGCCGCTGCCGATGGCGTTGCGAAAGCGCAGGTAGATCTGCCGGTACAGGGGTTCGGCGGACGCCGGGTCGAGGTCGGGAGAGATGTTCATGCCAGCTTCATGGAGTTTATGGCCTGCTTCGAAAGCAAAATCATGGCATATCCATCCATGCCATGCTTTTTCTAGAATAGCCGCCATCACAACGCTTATCAAGGAATGGCATATGAAGATCCTCCACATCAGCTGCAGCCCGCGCGGCACGGAAGCCGAGAGCTACCGGCTGGCGCATCGAATCATCGGCAGGCTGCTGCAGCGCCATCCGCAGTCCCGGCTGCTCACCCGCACCCTTGGCGATGGACGCATTCCGCATATCGACGAGAACTACGCGCAGGCCCAGCAATCGGCTGCCAGCGCCGCGGCGGCGGCTGATCATCCTTTCGGCTCGGTGGCGGTTTCCGATGAACTGATCGGGGAGCTGGAAAGTGCCGACGTTGTCGTCATCGGCACGCCGATGCACAACCTGACCCTGCCCTCGTCGCTGAAGGCGTGGATCGATCACGTGGTGCGCGCACACCGCACCTTCCGCCTGAGCAGCGAAGGCAAGACCGGCGTGCTGCGCGACCGTCCGGTGTACGTGGCGATCGCTTCCGGCGGCCGCTTCTCGGGCGAAGGTGTGCGCCAGCAGGACTTCCTGACGCCCTATCTGCGGATCGTACTCGGCACCATCGGCCTGCACGACATCACCTTTTTTTCGGTGGAAGGCACAGGCGCCGGTCCGGAAGCCATTGCCGCCGGACGCGAGAAAGCGGAACGGCAGCTGCAGACGCACTTCACCAGCCCAGCTTGTGTCTGATGAAGGCCGTCAGCTTTGCGGCGTTGGCCTCGTGCTGCGGCACGCGCGGGTGCGGCTTGTAGCCGGTGAAGTCGAAGAACACGGTGCCGATGCGCTTGTCCTTCATCTGCGCCACGGCGCTGCGCACATAGCCCGGCCACCGCGAGCCGGGGCGTACCGCATCCATACTGCCCAGTGCGCAGACGATGTAGGCGCGCGGATACAGGCTGCGGATCCTGCGCACGAAGCGCTGGTAGGCCTGCACCCGCTGGGCCTCGTCCGGTTCCGGGTCCAGGCGGTGCTGGTCGTCGATCAGCCAGCTGTCGTTCTGCATCAGGTTGATGACCACCACATCCGGCGTCCAGCTGCGAAAATCCCATTTGCTGTCGTTGTCGCCGGCCGCGTTCACCTGGTCGTAGAAATCGGGCATGGTAAACGGGAACCAGCTGACCATCACGCCGATCCCGCTTTGCGAGATCACGTGCATTTCCGCATTCAGCCTGCGCGCCGTGATGGCGGCGTAGGACATGAAATTGTTCTTGTCGCGGGAGAGGTTGTCCGGTCCATCCTCGGGCGACTCATTGCCCATGCCGCTGGTGATCGAGTCGCCGAAGAATTCGATGCGGCGTGTTTTACGCGGTGGCGGCGGCAGCAGCCTGCTGCCGTCGTCCAGCACCAGTCCCTGGAAGGCCGTGGCGCCTTCCTCGCCTTCGGTGCGCTTGGTAATCAGGAAGCGGTGCTCGCCCGCCTCCAGCCCTGCCGCCACCGGATATGTCTGCGCGCCCTGCTGCGCGGCCACCACCACCGGCCGCGCCAGGTCGCCGTCGATGAAGACGTTGAAGAAATTGCGGCCGTGCCGGTCGTCCAGCTTCAGCGCCAGCGAGGTGCCCGTGAAGCGGCCCTCGATGCTGGTGCCGGGCCAGGAAAGCTCCGGGCCGCCCTCGTGCTGGAAGCCGATACGGCCGGTATATTGCAGGTAGATGTGATCGGGATCGATGGCAGTGGCCGCCCAGGCGGGAACGGCCAGCATCGCCGCCGACAGGATGGCCGCGGCGCGGTTCAGGAACAGGGATTTAATCATCCGCCCATGATACCGTCCCGCCACAGCCAGCGCAGCGCATCTGCCAGCAGTGCGCCGCCATGGCGCAGCGAATGTCCGCCCTCGCCCACCACCAGCCGATAATCGTAGCCGCGATATTCCAGTGCGGCGGCAAGCTGGCGATTGGCCAGCATCCAGTGTCCGAACAGGATATTCAGGTCATGCTCGCCCGTCTGCATAAAAACCCGAAGCGGCCGCGCCGCCTCGCGCCGCACGCGCCGCGCACACTGGCCGCCGCCGCGGATATCGACGAAGCTGCCGCAGTGGCTCAGCACCTTGCCGAACGCCTCCGGCCGCTCCCAGGCTGCATTGAAAGCGCACACGCCACCCGAACTCAGTCCGACGATCCCGCGTTGCGATGGATCGTCAGCGACGCGATATCCCGCCAGCGCCTCCGGCAGCAGTTCTTCCAGCAGGAAGCGCACGTAGGTATCGCCCTGCGAATCGTATTCGATGCTGCGGTTATCGCCGCCGCCATACACGGGCAAGCCCGGCCCGCGCTCGCCCGGCTCGATAAACACGGCAATCGCCGGCGGCAGTTCGCCGGCGGCAATCAGGCTGTCCAGCACGCGCGCCGCATTGGCCTCGGGACCGAGATAGCGCGCGCCGTCCTGGAACACCAGCAGGCTGGCGGCGTCTGGCTCCTCATACTGCACCGGCACATAGACTGCGTAGTTACGCTCCACCTCCGGATAAAAGGTACGGCTGCGGTGGCGGCGCTGCACCACGCGGCCCGCCGGCACCGACGCCGGCACCTGCATCGCCTGATACGGTTCGGTCTGCGTCAGCGAGCGGGCGAAGGGCTCCAGGTCATGCGGCGGGATGCCGGGCAAGGCGGCGCGCAGCATGTCCATCACGCCCGCGAGGGCGGCGTCGATGTCATGCATGGCCGCGCTCCACCAGGCGATCGAAGCCGGCACGGGCGCGCGCCAGGCCATCCTCCTGTTCCAGCAGGCGCGTATCGTGCTGCGCCGCCAGCAGCAAGGCATAGATCTCGAACACCAGCTGTTCCGGGTCCGTACCTTGCGGCAGCTGCTGCAGCGCCATCGCCTGCCGCGCATTGCTGCTGAAGGCTTCGCGCCAGGCCTTCACGCTGCTGGCCAGTTCATGCCTTACCGAACCCGGACGGTCGTCGTATTCGTAAGCGCAGCTGATATAGAAGCAGCCCGCCGTCTGGCCGGACGCCACCTGCTGCAGGCTGGTATCGAACAGCCGCCGCAGCCGCGCCAGGCCGGGGTCCACGTTGCGCGCGGGCGACATCACCTCCGCCTCGAAGCGGCGGCGGTAATTGTCCAGCACCGCCAGTTGCAGCGTTTCGCGCGTTCCGACCCGCGCCACCACGCCGCTCTTGCTCATCTTCATGGCATCGGCCAGCGATCCCAATGTCAGTGCCTCCAGTCCGTCATGGCTCGCCACGCCAAGCGCGTGGTCGATGATGGCGGCCCGGGTTGTCTCCGATTTGCGAGGGATCATCTGGAATCTCCCATTTTTTCAGTTAACCTGTCATACATGTTACTGTAGAATTTCCATGGAAATCCAGAATTTCTCACGAGAACCGTTAAACCTATACGACAGGTTATGCACACCATCCTTCATCTGGGCCTTGGCGCCTTCCATCGCGCGCACCAGGCGGCCTATCTGCAAATGCTGCACGACGCAGGCGAGCATGGCTGGCGCCTGGTCGGCGCCAATATACGTCCCGACCCGCACGACCCGGCCAGCGGCCTGCGCCAGCAGGGCTGCCGCTATACGCTGGAGACCATTGCTCCCGACGGGACGTGCAGCTACACGCTTATCGACGCCATTGCCGACGCCATTCCCTATGCCCCGGATCTGGCGCAAGTTGTCGCGCTCGGCGCGCACGCCGGCACGCGCATCATTTCCTTCACCGTCACCGAAGCCGGCTACTTCCTGGATGATCAGGGCCGGCTCGATCCCGGCTCGGCGGAACTGCTGCAGGCGGTTGCCGATGCCCGCGCCGGCCGTCCCGGCACGAATATCTACAGCGTGCTGACCGCCATCCTGCGCGCCCGAAGCGAACCGGCCACCCTGCTCTGCTGCGACAACCTGCGCCACAATGGGCGCCGCGTGCAACGCGGCCTGCACCAGTTCCTGTCGCTGATCGGCGATGCACGGCTGGCCGGCTGGGTGGAGCGCAACACGCGCCTGCCGAACACCATGGTCGATCGCATCACGCCGCGCGCCACGCCGCAAGTGGTGCAACGCGTGCATGCCGCCACCGGCCGCACGGACCCGATGGCCGTCAGCTGCGAGACCTATCTGCAATGGGTGATCGAGGATGATTTCTGCAATGGCCGCCCGGCATGGGAGCGGGTGGGAGCGGAACTGGTGTCCGCCGTGGAACCGTATGAGGAAGCCAAGATACGCATCCTCAACGCCAGCCACAGCGCCATCGCCTGGGCCGGCGCGCTGGCCGGTCATGCCTGCATTCACGAAGCGCTGCGCGATCCGCGCATCCGCACCCTCACCCACGCCTACATCACGGACGCCGTGTTCGACTGCCTGCGCCCCAGCCCCATCGGCCTGGAACGCTACCGCGACCTGGTACTGGCCCGTTTCGGCAGCGACGCCATGCGCGACACCATCGAGCGCGTGCTGGCCGACAGCTGCGCCAAGCTGCCCGGCTTCATCGTGCCGACCATCCGTGAGCGCCTGCAGCGCGGCCTGGCGCTGGATGCGGTCGCGGTGCTGCCCGCGCTGTTCCTGCAGGTGCTGCTGCGCTGGCGGCGCGGCGAGCTGTCCACTCCCTATCACGACCAGGCGCGCGATCTGCAGGTGGTGGATGCAGTCTGCACCGCGCAGGACCCGGTCGCTGCTTTCTGCGCCCAGCCTGTGTTCTGGGGCGAACTGGCCGGGCATCCCGCGCTGTCGGCCGCTATAGCAAAGGCGATGGCCGCATCAGCACCTGCTTGAGGGCGATGCTGGACTTGATGTGCGCCACGCCGGGAATGCGCGTCAGGGTGCGGGTCAGGAAGCGCTGGTAGGCATCCAGGTCCGGCACCACCACGCGCAGCGTGTAGTCCGCATCGCCCGTCATCAGGAAGCAGCTCATCACCTCGGGCGCCAGCGCGATCTGTTCCTCGAAACGCGCGATCACTTCTTCCGACTGTGTGACCAGCGTAACCGCCACGAACACGCTGACCTTGCCCGCCAGCCGCGCCTCATCCAGCTGCGCCACGTAGCCGCGGATATATCCGCCCTCTTCCAGCTGGCGCACGCGGCGCAGCGTCGGCGTCAGCGACAGCCCCACTTCTTCCGACAGCTCGCTCCACGCAATGCGCCCGTCGCGCGCCAGTACCTGCAGGATTTTGCGGTCGGTTTTATCCAGATCCGGATCGTTAGCCATATTTACCTACATCCTTATCGCAACATAGTCATTTTCGCCTAATGATCGCATAAAACAGGGGCAATTTCAGTCCAAATCACTCACGGCCTTGGCTTACCATTTTGCCTACCCAGTCATCTGTCAGGCATAAGAAAAATGAACAACTCCATGTTCCTCAGCGGTATCCAGGCCCTCGTCCAGCTTCCCATGATCCAGCGCCGCCGCGACCGCGAAGCGCAGCTGAATACCGCCGGCCTGGTGTCCGGCTATCGCGGTTCGCCGCTCGGCGCCTACGACCAGCAACTGTGGAAGGCATCGAAGGAACTGGCGGCGCACGATATCGTGTTCCAGCCCGGCCTGAACGAAGACCTGGCGGCTACCGCGCTGTGGGGCGCACAGATGCACAAGGCATACGGCCCGGCCAGGGTCGATGGCGTGTTCGGTATCTGGTACGGCAAGGGTCCGGGCGTGGACCGCACGGGCGACGTGTTCCGCACCGCGAACATGCTGGGCACCTCGGCGCTGGGCGGCGTGCTGGCCGTTTCGGGCGACGACCATGCGGCGCAATCGTCCATGTACCCGCACCAGACGGACGGCATCTTCCATTCCGCCTCCATGCCGGTGCTGCAGCCGGCCAACGTGCGCGAAGTGATCGAATTCGGCCTGGCCGGCATCGCACTGTCGCGCTACTGCGGCCTGTGGGTCGGCCTGAAGACCATTGCGGAAGTGATCGAGACGGCGGCGACCGTGTCGCTGGACGCGCTGCCTGTGTATAGCAACCCACTCGCATCGCTGCCGCCGCATGGCCTGAACTGGGATGCAAAACTGGCATGGCCGGCCCAGCGCGCGGAACTGGAACGCCGCCTGATCGAGGAGCGCCTGCCCGCGGCGCGGGCCTGGGCGCGCAGCAACAATATCGACCGCCTCATTGTCGAAGCAGCGCAGCGCCGCTTCGGCATCATCACGGTCGGCAAGGCGCATCAGGACCTGATGCAGGCGCTGGACGATCTCGGACTGGAACCGGGCCAGCTGGCGCAGATGGGCGTCTCCATCTACAAGGTCGGCATGAGCTGGCCGCTGGAAACGCTTGACGCAACGGCCTTCGCCCAGGGCCATGAAGAAGTGCTGGTCATCGAGGAAAAGCGCGCCAACGTGGAAGCGCAGCTGAAGGATGCGCTGTATGCGATGGCCGAACGCCCGCGTATCAGCGGCAAGACCGACGGCGACGGCGTTACGCTGCTGCCCGAGATTTCCGAATTCAGTCCGCTGATGGTGGCGCGGGTCCTGGCGCGCCGCTTCGGCGGGACCCTGCCGCTGCTGCGCGAACGCGTGGCCGCGCTGGAAGCTTCCGCCGTGCCGCTGGCGGCGGCCGTGATCCCGGTGCGCGCGCCCTACTTCTGCTCCGGCTGTCCGCACAACAGCTCGACGCGCACGCCGGAAGGTTCGATGGCGGGCGGCGGCATCGGCTGCCACGTCATGGCGCTGGCGCAGCCGGAACTGAAAACGCCGACTTTCTCGCAGATGGGCGGCGAAGGTGCGCAATGGGTCGGCGCGGCGCCGTTCTCCTCCACCGGCCATATCTTCCAGAACCTCGGCGACGGCACCTATCAGCACTCGGGCCTGCTGGCGATCCGCGCAGCGGTGGCGGCAAATACCAATATCACCTACAAGATCCTGTACAACGATGCAGTGGCGATGACGGGCGGCCAGGCGGCGGAAGGCGTGATCGATCCGGCGCGCATCACGCGCCAGCTGCATGCGGAGGGGGTGCAGCGCATCGCCCTGGTTTCCGATAATCCCGGGCGCTGGCACGGCGAGGATGGACTTGCCGCCGGCGTGAGCATCCATGAGCGCGGCCAACTCGACGCCGTACAGCGCACGCTGCGCGAGGTACCGGGCGTGACGGCCATCGTGTACGAGCAGACCTGCGCCGCCGAGAAACGCCGCCGCCGCAAGCGCAAGGCAATGCCGGACCCGGACCGCCGCGTCTTCATCAACGAGCGCGTGTGCGAGGGCTGCGGCGATTGCTCGGTGCAGTCCAACTGCATTTCGGTGGAGCCGCTGGAAACCTCCTTCGGCCGCAAGCGCCGCATCAACCAGAACGCCTGCAACAAGGACTTCTCCTGCGTCAAAGGCTTCTGCCCGAGCTTCGTGGACATCGAAGGTCCGCGCCTGCGCAAGCCGGACGCCTCGCGCCTGCAGGCGCTGCAAGCGGAACTTTCCGCCGCACTGCCTGCGCCGGCAATTCCTGCGCTGGACCGTCCGTACAACGTGCTGGTGGCAGGCATCGGCGGCAGCGGCGTGCTGACGCTGGGCGCGCTGCTGGGCGGCGCGGCGCACCTGGAAGGCAAGGCCTCTACGGTGCTGGACTTTACCGGCCTGGCGCAGAAGAATGGCGCAGTCGTCAGCCAGGTGCGCCTGGCGCCGAGCGCGGACCAGATTGGCGCGGTCCGCATCGGCAACGGTGCGCTGGACCTGATGCTGGGCGCGGACGTGGTGGTTGCGGCATCGGCCGACAACGCCGCCCGCCTGGCGCCGCAGCGCTCCGGCGCGGTGCTGAACCTGGACGAAACGCCGACTTCCGAGATCGTGCGTCAGCGCGACGCCACGCAGCCGGCTTCGCTGATGCGGGCGCGGATTCGCCAGCGCTGCGTGGCGGAGCGCTTCCATACGCTGCACGCGAATGCGCTGGCGCAGGCGCTGTTCGGCGATACGGTGGTGGTGCATACGCTGATGCTGGGCTATGCGTGGCAGAAGGGGCTGGTGCCGCTGTCGCTGGATACGCTCAAGCGGACCATCGAGCTGAATGGCGCAGCCGTGGCGCTGAATCAGAGCGCCTTCCAGTGGGGACGTATCGCCGCATGCCACGGCGACGTGCTGGCGCGCGTGCGCGGCAGTGCTGCACCGGCAGCCGCAGCGGGGCAGGCGGCGGCTGCCAGGCCGCTGGCGGAGTTGACGCTGGATGAACTGCTGGCCGCGCGCGTCGCCGACCTTACCGCCTACCAGGACGCCGCCTACGCCGCCCGCTACGGCGCCCTGGTCGCCGAAGCCAGGGACGCCGAGCGCCGCGTCGCGCCGGGCAAGGAAGACTTCGCGCGCCAGGTCGCCATCAGCGCCTACCGCCTGATGGCCTCCAAGGACGAATACGAAGTGGCGCGCCTGTACAGCAGCGCCGAATTCCGCGCCAGCCTGGCCGCCCAGTTCTCCGGCCACGGCAAGCTCTCGCTGTGGCTGGCGCCGCCGCTGCTGTCGCGCCACGATCCGGCTACCGGCCGCCCGCGCAAGCGCAAGTTCGGTCCGTGGATTTTCAAGGCCATGCGCGTGCTGGCCGGCATGAAGGGCTTGCGCGGCACGGCTTTCGATCCGTTCGGCTATACGCAGGAACGCCGCTGCGAGCGCGCCATGGCTGCGGAATTCATGCGGCTCGTGGGCGAGGAATGCGGCCGCATGGACAGCACGCGCTACCAGGCTGCCCTGCAACTGGCCCGCCTGCCGCAGGAAGTGCGCGGCTTCGGTCCGGTCAAGCAGCAGGCAATGGAGGAATACCAGCGCAAGCTGCGCCTGTGGCAGCTTGCGCCGGAAATCAAAGAACCCGCTGTGCGAACTGCCTGATCAGGCCCGCGAATTCGCCGGCGCGGCGCAGGCTGACGCCGTGGTCCGTGCCGGCAAAACGGTGGATGCTGCCGTGCTGCGCGGCGGCCACGTAATGCTTCTCGCCGCGCACATGGAATTTGTCCAGGTCTCCGTTGACGAACAGGATGGGCTGCGTGATCGCAGCCATCCTTGAACGCAGGTCCACATTGTGCAGGGCGTTTACCGCCTGCGGGAACACGGCCAGGCTCATGCCGGCCTTCATGGTCGCATCCACGTCTTCCGGTCCCAGGCCGAACTCCCTGGCCAGCAGGCCGGGAATCTTCGCGTCCACCATCCTGCGCTCGTCCTTCACGGCAAAGATCAGGCGGAACATCAGCGCCTTCAGCAGATACGGCCAGGCCGGCGGGCCGATGAATTCATGGGTACTGCCGCCCACCACCAGTCCTTTCAGCTGCTCCTGCGGCAGATGGCCGGCCGACGCCTGCGAGGTGTAGCCGCCCAGCGAATCGCCGGCCAGGATCACCGGCGCCGGCGCCACCGACTGCGCCGCTGCAGTCACCGTGTCGATCGCGCCCTGCAGGGTGAACTTCTCGTGGCGCCGCGCGCCATGGCCCGGCAGATCCGGGGCCAATACGTTGAAGTCCGGCTCCAGCGCACGCCGTACCGGCGCCCAGGATGCGCCGTTCAATGTTGCTCCGTGCACAAGAATAATCGTTGGTTTCAAGCCTGTCTCCTTATATTTGCACTACTTATCAGACAGGTTACAGCAAAAAACTGTCGCGGAACGGATTTTGTGCCCACCATCCAACAAAGCACGCATAAACATGTACAACATGTTTGACAGGTTTTGAAAAACGCTTGTATTCTGGCCTCAGGCAGTTCGAACAAAAGCAAGCGAGGAGACGATGAATCAAGCCATTGCCGAAGTAACCGAAACGCTGCAGGCGCGCTATGCGGACCGCGTGAGCGTATCGCGCGCCGTGCGCGAACAGCACGCACGTGGCGAAGGCCTCGCAACCAGCCTGCCGCCGGACGTTGTCGTCTGGCCGCTGGACAAGCACGAAGTCTGCGCCATCCTCTCCCTGTGCAACGAGCGCGGCGTGCCCGTGATTGCCTTCGGCGCCGGCAGCTCGCTGGAAGGCCACGTCAGTGCGCCGTTCGGCGGCGTATGCATCGACATGTCGCGCTTGAATGCCGTGCTGCAGGTGAACGCGGCGGACAGCGATTGCATCGTGCAGCCGGGCATCACCCGCGAGGACCTGAATTCCTACCTGAAGGGTACCGGCCTGTTCTTCCCGGTCGATCCGGGCGCCAACGCCACCATTGGCGGCATGGTGTCCACCCGCGCCTCCGGCACCACCACCGTGCGCTACGGCTCGATGGCGCACAATGTGCAATGCCTGGAAGTCGCCCTGCCGGATGGGCGGCTGCTGCGCGTCGGCTCGCGCGCCCGCAAATCCTCGGCCGGCTATGACCTGGTTCATCTGCTCACCGGTTCCGAAGGCACGCTGGGCGTGATCACGGAAATCACCCTGCGCCTGCATCCGCTGCCGCAGGAAGTGGCGGCCGCCAGCTGCGCCTTCCCCAGCCTGGATGCGGCGGTGGAAGCGGTAACGGACATGATGATGTCCGGCCTGCCCTTCGCCCGCGTTGAATTCCTGGACGAGCACACCGTCCGCGCCTGCAATCTTCACTCGAATCTGGGCCTGGCGGAAACGCCTACCCTGTTCCTCGAATTCCACGGCAGCGAAGGCGGCGTGAAGGAACAGGCGGAGATGGCGCAGGAAGTGGCGGCCATGCACGGCGGCGTGGACTTCCAGTGGGCCACCCGTCCTGAAGACCGTTCCCGCCTGTGGCATGCACGCCACCTGGCCTATTTCGCCACGCTGGCCCTGGTGCCAGGCTGCCAGTCGGTGGTGGCCGATATCTGCGTGCCGATGTCCGCCCTGGCTGGCGCCGTGGCCCAAGCGCGTGCGCTGATCGACAGGGAAGGCCTGACCGCACCGATCCTCGGCCACGTTGGCGACGGCAACTTCCACGTGCTGTTCATGCCGATGCCGGACCAGCCGGAACAGCACCAGGCCGTGGACCGCGTCTATAACGCCATGATCCAGCATGCGCTCGAGGTGGGCGGCACCTGCACCGGCGAGCATGGCATCGGCATGGGCAAGAAGAACAAGCTGTTGATGGAGTACGGCGAAGAGGTCGTTGACCTGATGCGCTCGATAAAGCTTGCCTGGGATCCGAAAGGGATTCTCAATCCGGGAAAGATATTCTAAAAAAATTCATAAAATTAGCAGGAGACAATCATGCAGCAGACCAGGCACTATCCCCGCACTGCCCGTACCGCCATAGCCGTTGCCGCCTCCATCCTGTGTGCGCTGCAGGCCCTGCCTGCCGCCGCGCAGCAGCAATCTGAGGACGAGGCCATCGACAAGGTGATCGTGACCGCGCAGAAGCGCGAGCAGGCCGCCATCGACGTTCCCGCTTCCGTGACGGCGGTCCGCACCGAGCAGCTGGCGCGCGAAGGCAAGACCAAGCTGGAGGACTATGCCGCGCAGATTCCCGGCCTGTCGCTGTCGTCCTATCGTCCCGGTTTTACCCAGGTCACCATCCGCGGCATTACCACCGGCGTGAACCAATCCGCCTCCACCACCGCCTTCTATATCGACGAAGCGCCCATCGGCTCGGTAAACGCCTACGCGGCCGGCAGCGCGGTGACGCCGGATATCGACCCGGCCGAACTGCAGCGCGTGGAAGTGCTGAAAGGTCCGCAAGGTACGCTGTACGGCGCCGGCGCGATGGGCGGCCTGGTGCGCTACGTGACCGCAGCGCCGGATTACCGCAACCTGCGCGGCAGCGTCAGCGTGGGCGGCAACAATGTGAAGGACGGCGACAACGGCAAGACCGGCCGCTTCTCGCTCAACGTGCCGCTCAACGACAGCATGGCGCTGCGCCTGTCCGCCTTCAGCCGCGAGGAAGCGGGCTACATCGACAACACCAGCGGCCGCGAGGACGTCAACAAGTCGAAGGCAAAAGGCGGCCGCGCCGCCTTCAACTGGAACATCACGCCGGACTGGAAACTGGCCGCCTCCTTCATCAGGAACAAGGTGGACAACGACGGCACCGGCATCATGGACGTGAATCCGGTCACGCTGCAGCCGCTGTACGGCGACCTGAAACAGAAACGCTTCGCCAGCGAACTCAACTCCGTCGATCTGAAGGTCAGCAATATCACCATCAACGGCCAGGCCGGTCCCTTCGCCCTCGTTTCCTCCACCACCGTGCAGGACATGGATGCAGCCCAGGGCGCGGACGGCAGCTTCGGCTACGGCGTTGCGCTGGGCGCCGCGCTGCAGATCCCCAACCTCGGCATCTCATCGACGCAATCGACCACCACCCACCGCATCTCGCAGGAGCTGCGCGCCCGCTCCTCGGCGCTGAACGAGCGCCTCGATTACGAAGCGGGCGTGTACTACACCCACGAGGAAGACACCAACCGCATCCCGGGCTTCAATCCCTTCCTGACCACCACCGGCACGCCGCTGGCCCTGCCCAGCATCGTGAAGGCGTCGATCGACACCAGGTACCGCGAGATTTCCGTCTTCGCCAACGCCACCTATGCGCTCACGCCGCAGTTCGACCTGCTGGCCGGCTTCCGGCACGGCAAGGATAACCAGAGCTACACCCAGGATTACAGCGGCCTGCTGGTCGGCCCGGTGCCGGTGCTGATCAGGTCCGGCTCGGAAAACAACAAGACCACCTGGCTCGGCACCCTGCGCTACAAGCCGACGGAAACCACCTCCATCTATGGCCGGGTGGCGACCGGCTACCGTCCCGGCGGTCCGAACGCCCTGCCGCCGACCGGTATCGCCGATGCGCCGCAGACCTTCCAGCCGGACACCCTGACCAGCTATGAGCTGGGGTACAAGGCGGTGCTGGACGGCGGCAAGGTCTCGCTGGAAGCAGCCCTGTTCCACACCAACTGGAAAGACATCCAGATCCAGACCAGCGCCGCCGGTTTCAACTTCCTGGTCAATGGCGGCAAGGCGCGCAGCCAGGGTGCGGAGGCAGCCGTGATGTGGTTTCCGGTGAGCGGCCTGTCGCTGCGCGGCGCCGTCGGCTACACCGATTCCGAGCTGACCGAAAACGCACCGGCTGCGGGCGGCCTGGATGGCGACCGCCTGCCATTCGTGCCGAAGTTCAGCGGCTCGGTCGGCGCCAGCTACCGCTGGAAAGTGATGGGCAACTGGACCGCCAATGCGGGCGGCGCCGTCAACTACACGGGTGAGCGCCGCTCCGACTTCAGCCAGCGCGCCGCGGTCGATGTGCCCTCCTACACCACGCTCAGCCTGAACGCCGGGGTGGAGAACAACAACTGGCGCTTCTCGCTGTACGGCAAGAACCTGACGGACAAGCGCGGCATCACCTTCGTCAAGTCGCTTACGCTGGCGCCCAACGGCAGCCCCTTCGGCGCCGGCGTGATCGCACCGCGCACCATCGGCATCGAAGCAGGCTACCGCTTCTGACCGGAGGAAGACCATGCACCAGCATGTAGTGTCCAACTTCCGCCTGGGCAGCGGCGCCGTGCTGCCGCAGCTCACCGTGGCTTACCGCCAGCTGGGCGAGCTCAATGCAGCGCGCGACAACGTGGTGCTGGTCCTGCACGGCTACACCACCGGTCCGGCCATGCTCGATCCCGGCGCCAACGTGGCCGAAGGTTCATGGAGCGAACTGGTGGGACCGGGCAAACCGATCGACAGCAATCGCTACTGCGTGATCTGCCCGAATATGCTCGGCTCCTGCTACGGCAGCACCGGTCCGGATTTTCGGCCAGACTTCCCGGCCATCAGCGCCGCCGACATCGTCAACGCCCAGAAGGCGATGCTGGATGCGCTGGGCGTGCAGCGCCTGGCGGCAGTGGCCGGGCCTTCCTTCGGCGCTTACCAGTCCTTCCAGTGGGCGGCCAGCTATCCGCACATGGTTGGCCGCGTGATTGCCGCTGTCGGCTCGCCCTGGCATCCCGCGCCGCCGGCAGCGGAAGGCATCCTGCAAACGCTGCGCGCCGATGCCGGCTGGGAAGCCTGGCGCCAGGGCGAGCGCAGCGCCATGGTGCCGTTTCTCACCGCGCAGCGCGTGAAGACCCTGACCCTGTACGGGGTGGACGCCGAACTGCGCGGCCGCATTCCCGACGCCGCCGAACGCGCCGCCGAAGTCACGCGCCTGGCGCGCGAATGGGCGCAAGCCTTCGATCCGATGTCCTTATATGTGCTGATGAAGGCGGCCGAAACCTTCGACGTGCGCCCGCAACTGCCGTCGCTGCGCATGCCGGTCATGCTGGTGCTGTCGCGCACCGATCCGGTGTTCTCGCCCGAACTGGGGCGCGAGATCATGCGGATGCCCGGCACGGAGCACTGGAAATATCTGGAACTGGACAGCGACAAAGGCCATTTCGCTTCCGGCGCCGACGCTGCGCTGTGGGCCGAAGACCTGCGACGCTTCATGCAAACAGGAGACGCATCATGAACACCGCCCATTCCACCGTGCCGCAGGAGATTGCCGTGCCGCGCACCGCCAGCCAGGACTTCAGCCCCGCCTACCGCACCTATGTGCTGGTCGCGCTGGCCGTGGTCGGCTTCATGTGCTCCGTTGACAAGGTGGTCATCACCATGTTCATGGAGCCGATCAAGAAGGAATTCCTGCTCAGCGACACGCAACTGGGCCTGCTGACCGGCCTCGCCTTCTCGCTGCTGGGCGGCCTGGTCTCGATCCCGCTGGCGCGCATGGCCGACCGCGGCAACCGCAAATGGATCATCTTCCTCAGCTTTGCCGTATGGACGCTGATGACCGGCGCCTCCGGCATGGCCACCAGTTTCATGTTCCTGCTGGCCGCGCGCATCGGCGTCGGCGTGGGGGAAGCGGGCTGCGTGCCGGCCAGCCACTCGATGCTGGGCGACTACTATCCGCGCGAACTGCGCGGCCGCGCCTATGCCGCCCACTTCAGCGGCGTGTACCTGGGCATGCTGGGCGGCATGCTGGGCGGCGGCGCGCTGGTGCAGACCGTCGGCTGGCGCGATGGCTTCGTGTGGCTGGGCGCCGGCGGCATGCTGCTGGCCCTGATCTTCCACTTCACCGTGCGCGAACCGCTGCGCGTCGATCAGCCGCCGCAGGACACGCTGGGCAGGAATATCTGGTCCCAGCTGGGCGACCTGCAATGCTTCTTCATGCTGGTACTGGCCTTTGCCTTCGTCGGCCTGGCCGGCGCGGTCGGCGCCTGGCTGCCCAGCTACTTCGAGCGCGCCTTTGCCATGCAGCCGCTGGTAATCGGCCTCGGACTGGGCCTGTGCATCGGCCTGGCCAGCGGCATCGGCGCCCTGGTGGGCGGCCAGATCAGCGTCAAGCTGGCGCGCAAATCGCGCGCCCACGGCGCCCGCTACTCGGCCTACGTCAGCTGGGGCGTGCTGATCCCGCTGATCGCCAGCTTCTACGTGCCCAATCCCTGGCTCGCCATGGGCCTGCTGTTCATTACCTTCCTGGTGGCGGGCACGCTGGCCGGACCGGTCTTCGGCACCGTGCAGGACCTGGTGGCGCCGCAGGCGCGCGCCACGGCCGTCGCCATCATTGGCGTGGCGGGCGTGATTATCGGCCAGGGCATGGGGCCGATGCTGGTCGGGATGCTCAGCGATATCCTCGGCACCGGCAGCGTGGCCGGCCTGCGCAGCTCGATGACGGTGATCGCCGCCATCAACCTGCTGACGGGACTCTTCTTCTGGACACTGTCGCGCCGCATCGCGCGCGTGTACGGCCACAAACCTGTTTGACAGGTCGTTATCAAGCGGTTAGGCTTTTGGTATGGATACTACCGCCACCATCTCGCCGCTTGAGCGTCCGACCCTGTCGGCGCAGGTGGCACGCCACCTGCTCGCGCTGGTGCAGAGCGAGCAGCTGCGCCCCGGCGACACGGTGCCCAGTGAAGTCAAGATCGGCCTGGACCTGAAAGTCAGCCGTGGCAGCGTGCGCGAAGCCTACCGCAGCCTGGCGGCGCTGGGCATCCTGGAAATCGAGGGCGGCCGCCGTCCGCGCCTGCGCGCCATCGATCCCTTTGTGCTGGCCCAGGTATTCGACTATGCGCTGAATACCGCCCAGGTCAGCATTGCGCATGTGATCGAAACCCGCCGCGCCATCGAATTGCAGACGGCGCAGCTGGCGGCGCGCTACGCCACCCCGGCCCAGCGCCAGGCGCTGCGCGACCTGGTGGCGCAGATGCGCGAAGCCGGTTCCGACCATGCCCGCCGCGTCGCCTGCGACACGGCCATCCATACCGTGATTGCGGAAGCCAGCGGCAATCCCCTGAACAGCATCCTGCTGGCGGCCCTGCGCACGCCGGTGGAAGCCTCCTCCAGCATCCATTTCGACGACCGCCGCAGCCCGGCCGACATTACCCGCGTGATCGACGCCCACCAGGCCGTGGTGGACCGCATCTGCGCCGGCGATGCCATGGGTGCGGTATCGGCCATGTCCTACCATTTCGATATTTCTATCGTCCACGTTGCGCGCGACGCAGCGGACGACAAGGTGAATAATGCAGCGTAAACTGATTTCCGCCGCCGTTCTGGCACTCATCTCCCTTACTTCGCAACTCCCGGCACACGCCGCCAGACCGGCAGCAGCAACGGTGGAAATCACCAGCCAGCTGCCGCGCGATGCGCGCCCCAGCCACTACAGCATTGCGCTCAAGCCCGACGCCGCCGCAGCCGCCTTCAGCGGCCGCGTCGAAATCACCCTGCAGATATCCAAAGCCACCAGCAGCCTGACGCTGAACGCGGCCGACCTGGCCTTCAGCGGCGCGCGGATCAGCTCCGGCAAGACCACGCTGGCGGCGCAGGCGATCACGGTCGATGCGCCGCAGCAGCAGGTGAAGTTCGACTTCGGCCAGCCGCTGGCGGCCGGCAGCTACCAGCTGGCGATCGACTACACGGGCAAGATCGGCAGCCAGTCGTCCGGCATGTTCCACCTCGACTACGACAGCGCAGCCGGCAGCAAGCGCGCGCTGTACACCCAGTTCGAAGCCGCCGATGCGCGCCGCATGTTCCCGTCCTGGGACGAACCGGCTTACCGCGCCACCTTCGCGCTGGAAGCCACCGTGCCGTCGGCGCAGATGGCCGTCTCGAATATGCCGGTGCGCGACAGCAAGGATCTGGGCGACGGCAACAAGCTGGTGCGCTTCGCCACCACGCCGCGCATGTCCACCTACCTGGTGTTCTTCGGCATGGGCGATTTCGAACGCGCCACGCGCCGTTCCGGCAAGACGGAACTGGGCGTGGTCACCGTGCGCGGCCGCCTGCCGCAGGCGCAGTTCGTGCTCGACTCGTCGGACGCCATCCTGCGCGAGTACAACGATTACTTCAAGCTGCCCTATCCGCTGCCCAAGCTGGACAACATCGCCGCACCGGGCCGCGGCCAGTTCGGCGCCATGGAAAACTGGGGCTCGATCCTGAGTTTCGAGGAATACCTGCTGCTCGACCCGGCCATCGCAACCCAGGCCGACAGGCAGGAAGTATTTTCCGTGGCCGCCCATGAAACCGCGCACCAGTGGTTCGGCGACCTGGTCACCATGGCCTGGTGGGACGACCTGTGGCTGAACGAAAGCTTCGCCACCTGGATGGCCGGCCGCACCACGGCCCGGCTGCATCCGGAATGGCAGACCGGCCTGGATGAAGTGGACGTGCGCAATACCGGCATGGAGCGCGACGCCCTGTCCACCACGCACCCGGTGGTGCAGAAGGTCTCCACGGTGGAGGAAGCGCATGCGGCCTTCGACCAGATCACCTACGAAAAAGGCGGCTCGGTGATCCGCATGCTGGAAAACTACGTGGGCGAGCAGGCCTGGCGCGACGGTGTGCGCAGCTATATCAAGGCCAATGCTTACGGCAACGCCATGTCCACCCAGCTGTGGGAGCACGTGGAAAAGGCGGCGCACAAGCCGGTGCGCGCGATTGCGCACGACTTCACGCTGCAGCCGGGCGTGCCCATGCTGCGCGTGGAGAGCCAGTCCTGCGAAGGCGGCAACAGCCGCGTTACGCTGACCCAGACCGAGTACAGCAAGGACCGTCCAGGCAAGCCATCGCTGGCCTGGCGCGTGCCCGTGCTGGCACAGACCGTGGGCGCAAAAGCACCCGTGCGCGCGCTGGTGGAGGGCGGCAAGGCGACGCTGACGCTGCCCGGTTGCGCTCCGGTGCTGGTGAATGCAGGCCAGGCCGGCTACTACCGCGTGCTGTACGCGCCGCAGCTGTACGCCGCGCTGGCGGCCAGCTTCGCCAAACTCGATGCGGTGGACCAGCTGGGCTTCATGTCCGACACCTGGGCGCTGGGCCTGGCAGGCTACCAGCCTGCCTCGAATTTCCTGGCGCTGGCGCGTTCCGTGCCGGCCGATGCGCCGGCGCGCGTATGGACCAAGGTGGCGGGCGCGATGGATGCGCTGCGCCAGTATGCACGCGGCAATGCGGCGCGCGAGCAGGCGGTTGCGGCTTTCGGCATCGCCCGTCTCGATCCGGTCATGCAGCAGCTAGGCTGGGAAGCGCGCGCCGGTGAAGCGCCGCCGCAGGCGGTGCTGCGCGAGCAGCTGATCCGTACCCTGGGTGCACTGGGCGATCCGGCCGTTGTAGCCGAGGCGCGCCGCCGCTATCAGGCCTCCCTGTCCGGCGACGCCAGGGCGCTGCCGCCGGAACTGCGCCGCACCGTGCTGTATGTGGTGGCGCGCAACGCGGACGCTGCGACCTGGGATCAGCTGCGCGAAGCTGCCAGGAGCGAAAAATCGTCCATCGTCAAAACGGAGCTGTACACCCTGCTGGGTGCAGCGGCCGACCGCACGCTGGCACAGCGCGCGCTGGAAGTGGCCATCAGCGATGAACCGGCGGCCACCACGGCGTCCAGCATCATGCGCAGCGTGGCGCGCGAGCATAGCGAACTGGCGTTCGACTTTGCGCTGGCGCATCTGGACAAGGTGAACGGCTTCGTCGAACCGCTGTCGCGGCCGGACTTCATTTCCGGCCTGGCGCTGGCGGCGAACCAGGCGGATATCGTGGCCAAGCTGCAGGCTTATGCGGAGACGCATGTGCCGGCCACTGCAAGGCCATCGGTCGCCACCTCGATTGCGCGCATCCAGTTCCGGCTGAATACGATCCGCGACCGCATGCCGGACGTGGACGGCTGGCTGGCGCAGAACCAGCCAGCGCGCACGGCAGCACGCTAAGGCCGTGCCGGGCCGCCCGCCGGGCGGTCCGGGTGAATGGGAAGGGGCGGCAGGCAGCTTCGGCCGCCGCCGCTCAGCGAACCTGCTTCTGCAAACGGCGCCAGCCCAGCACCAGGCCCGTCACCGCCAGCACCCCGCCCAGCAGGCACAGCGAAATCACCAGCAAATCCCATACCGGACGGGTGCGCAACGGCGCCAGATCCATCTGGTGCAGTGCATTGAACATCCAGCGGTTCCACTTGCTGTACCGGTCCACGTACTCCACGATCCTTCCGCTGCGCGCATCCACGTAAACGGTGGCCTCGTCCGGCGTCAGAAAACGCGCCCGCAAGGCTGGAAACGACGCCTGCCGGTGATGGCTGTAGTAGTAGTCGTCGTCCCGAACCAGCATCTCCGCCTGCAGCGGCGCGTTCGGCCGCATCGCCTGCACCGCGTGCTGCAACACCTCCAACGGCAAGGAAACAAGCGCAGCCCCGGATTGCGCATCGCGCAGTACGCGGCCCGTACGCCCCAGCGTATCCAGATACAGCCGCCCATCCACGCGCCGCCATTCCATTTCCAGCACATCCCCCTCGCGCTGTGCCGCCAGCAGAACCTGCGCCACCGGCGCCGCCAGGTCCTGGCTGCCCAGCGCTGCGCCGGCAAACGCCTGTTTTTCCTGCTGGTTCAAGCCCGGCGACGAGAACAGCCCGAACGGCGTCACCGACAGCCAGCCGCTGAACAGCCAGGTAAGCGTCACGATGCCAACGCCCAGACCAAGCCAGTGATGCCAGCCCGCCCAGCCCTTGTACGGCGACAGCCTGCCGCCCGCATACCGGCGGCGCAAGCGCAGGCGCCAGATGCCCAGCACCATGCCCGTCAGCACCAGCACAAAGGCCACGCCGGAGGTCCACATCACCACCTGGCGCCACGGCTCGCCGTGCGTGCGCAGCGGCGTGAAGTAAATCCAGTGGATCACGGAACCGGCCCAGTTCCAGGCGCGTTCGCTGCGCGTGGTATCGCGCACCAGCTCACCCGTGCGGCCGGAGACGTACATCACGCTGCCCGCGGCGTCGTCGAAGGTGATCCGGTACAGCGGCTGGTGGGCTTTCAGCGGACCGAACGTCCATTGGTCGCCGCCGGTCAGGGCGACTTTCACCGGGTCCGAGGCGGCAGAGTCCTCAACCGCGCGCCGCGCGCTGGCGACGGCCAGCCCCGCACTCGCCTGCAGATCGGCACCGGTATCGGCCCATACCGAAGTCCAGCGGCCATCGGCCAGGAAGTGGTAGGCCGGACGGCCACCCACGGAATTCAGGCGCACCGACTGCGGCATGCCCTGCCCGCCTGTCCACGACCAGGCATCGGCCGCGCTGACGCGCAGCGCGGCCGCATCGACCGGCTCCAGCCACGCCATGCGTTCCGGCTCCGTCAGCGCGGGATACGGCACGTACATCATGACAATGCCGGAGCCGAACCACAGCAGCACCAGCAGGCCGCTAGCGATGCCCAGCCAGCGGTGCCAGAGGTGCAGCTGGCGCTTCAGAAGCGCCATTGCACGGTGACTTCGGCGTGGCGGCGCTCACCCAGCAGATACTGGCTGTCCGAGTAGGACGTGACCGCATACACCTTGTCCGCCAGGTTGCGCAGGTTCAGCTGCACCAGCACGTTGCGGCTGCAGTTCCAGCCCAGCGATGCATCGAACACGGTGTAGGCAGGCAGCGCCTGGCTGTTGCCGTTGTCGATGAAGCGCTCGCCCACATAGCGCGCGCCGCCGCCGGCACGCCAGCCTTCGCCGCGATAGTTCAGCCACAGATTGGCCGATACCTTCGGCACGTCGGCCGGACGCTTGCCGGCGCGCGAGATATTGCCGCCTTCCAGCAGCTCGTCGTATTGCGCATCGGTGTAGGCCGCATTGGCGTCGATGCGCCATGCCGAGGCCAGGTTCACGCTGGCGGTAAACTCGGCGCCGCGCGAGGACTGCGAACCGCCCTGGATGGACAGGGCCGGGTTCTTCGGATCGCGGCTGATGATGTCGTCCTTGGTGATGCGGTACAGCGCAGCCGTCCACTCGGCCTTGCCGCCCGCCAGTACCTGCTTCACGCCGGCTTCCGCCTGGCGCGAACGGGTCAGGTCGAATTTGCTGCTGGCCAGGTTCAGCGACAGGAGGCTGGTTACGGGATCGCTGCCCGTGCTGTACTGCGCATACAGCGAGGTATCCGGCGCCAGCTTCCAGGTGAAGCCGAGGCGGGTGGCGTTCGATTCCAGCTTGGCGTTGAAGCCGGCTGCGCCCAGCAGGCTGACGCGGTCCACGCGGTACTCGTCGTGGCGCACGCCGGCCAGCAGCTTCAGGCTGTCGCTGATGCTGTAGGCGTCTTCCAGGTACAAGGCGTTGCTGATGGTGTCGGTCGCGAAGTTCGGCTTGAGCGGATCGGGGCTGTCGAACACGCCCGGATTGAAGTTCGTGGCCGGCACGTTCGAGAAGCCGCCGTAGGGCGAGTTATTCGTGTGCAGGAAGTTAATCGTGGACCACTCCCAGCCTGCCGCCAGGCTGTTGGCGCCGCTATTCCAGCGCGCTTCAAGGCGGTTGGCGGTCTGCTCCTGGTTGTGGTGGATGGCGATGTAGTCGCTGCGATCGACGCTGTTGCTCGCCGCGTCGTACACATAGTATTCGGCATTGCGCCAGTTGCGGCTGGCCTTCATGTACGCCAGCTCGTTGCTGATCGTCAGCTCGGGCGAAGCGCGCCAGGTCAGGCGGGCCAGGGCCTTGTTGTCCTCGAAGCTGATGTCGGCATCGGCCACATCGTAGTTCTCGTAGCGCAGCTGCGGCGCAATGGCGCCGTTCACCAGCGGCGTGCCGAAGTAGCGCTGCGGTTTCTGCTCGACGTGATCCAGTTGCAGGTCCAGGTCCAGCGTTGGCGCCAGTACGAAGGCGAAGCTGCTCATGATCTTGCCGTGGCGCGAGTCGCCGCGGTCGATGAAGCCGTCCGCGCGGTCGGCGTAGGCGTCGATACGGAATGCGCCCTTCTCGCCGATGGCGCCGGTGCCGCCCACGCCGCCACGCAAGGCGCTGCCCTGCCCCACGCCCGCCATCGCCTCGAAGGTGCTGGCGCGCTGCGGCGCCTTGCGCACCGCGTTGATGGTGGCGCCGCTGGTGCCGCTGCCGTACACCACGGAGCCCGGACCGCGCAGCACTTCGATGTACTCATAGCCCCATGGGTCGGCCGGATAGGTCGCGGTGCCGGAACCGACTTGCGGACGCACGCCGTTTTCCAGGATGGCTACCGAATTGCTGCCGCTGAAACCGCGCGCCGAGTAGGCCACGCCATTGCCGGGCGAGCTGATGTCGGTCAGGCCGGTGGTGCGGGTGATGGCCTCCTTCACCAGCAGGTCGCCGCGCGCCTGGATGGTTTCGGCGCTGATGGCCTCCACGCTGGCCGGCGTATCCAGCACGCTCAGGGCGACGCGGCTGCCGGTGCCGTTGCTGCGCGCGAGGCCAAGGCCTTCCTGCGAAGATGCGCCCTGGATGGTCACGCTCGGGATGGCGTCTGCCTGCTGCGCCAGTGCGTTGTGGGCCGCACCGGAGCACAGGAGTGCCGCTGCCGCGGCGGCGGGTTTCAGATGTTTCATGGATTTCAGATGTTTCATGGTGCTTTCTTCTTGTCTGCCGGTTCAATCAGCACGAGCTGGCCGGTCTTGGGGTCACGGAATACTTCTCCGACGCGGTCGTAGCCGCTGCCGTCCTGCGTCACGCCGCTGGCGGGACGTTCGATCTGTCTGCCTTTCTCCACCGGCTTCGGCGCCTTCAGCGCGCCCTGCGAACCGGCGATGGCGGCGATCAGGCCGCAGGAGAACACCAGCATCACGTCAACCAGGTTGACCAGGCTGGCGCGCGGGTCCTCGTCGCTGTGGTCGAAGCGCGCATCGAGGTGGGAATACAGGCGCAGGCGCCTGCGGGATGGCGTGCCGCTCATTCCGCGTGCTCCATGGCGTCCAGGGTTTCCTCGTACCAGCGGCGGCGCAGCTTGCCGATCACCAGGCCGCCGATGCCGGCCACCAGGCCCAGCACGGTCGCATCGAAAGCCACGGTCACGGCGCTGGCCAGCTTGGCCGGGTCGCCGTTGCCGAGCGCCGCCAGGCCGGGGCCGAGCGGAATGATGGTGGCCATCAGGCCGAGCATCGGCGGGATACGCGCCAGCAGGTCGGCGCGCTCCAGGCGATGGCGGGCGATCAGCTGCACGCGCGCCACGTCGCCGCTGGCGCGCAGGCCGGCCAGGCCGTTGAAGCGTTCGCCGGCGGCGATACCCGCTTCCACAACCGCAATGGCGCAGGCGATCAGCAGCGCAGCGAGGGATGGCATCAGCAGCCAGCTGACTGCATCGTGCAGCCAGGCGTAGGTGGTAGGGTTCATGATTGTTGGCTCCTTGTTTATGCGTTTGGTTGGGATATGTGGCGGCCGCGCAGCAGGCCGGCCGAGAACAGTGCAATGCCTGCGGCCAGCAGCGCCAGCAGTCCGGCGGCTTTCAGGGCGGTCGATTCAGGGAGAGTTGCTTGGTCGTGCAGCTCGTAAGCGCGCGCTGCCGGCGGCTCCTGTGCCTGCCGGCGCGCCGCTGCCGCACGGTCCGCTTCGGCGCGAGCTGCTGCGGCACGGGCAGTGGCGCCCGTCGCCGCGGCAGTATTGATGGCCGACGGATCGATGTCCGCGTCGGCGGCGTCGAGCATCTCGCCGCGCGCCTTGGCCAGGGTTACACCGAGCGCCTGCGCCTCGGCCGCATCCAGCTGCGGCGCCAGCCAGGTCCACATCGGATGATCCGGCCTGGTATGTCCGCTGCCGGGCAGTCCGTTGGCCGCAACCAGTCGCGCCAGCTCACCGCCCATCTGCCTGATGGTGGCCGCATCGGTCTTCCAGTAACCCTTCTCCGCCGCGACCATGAAGATGGCCAGCATATGCGCCTTGACCTGCGCGTTATGTCCCTTGCCCAAAAACTGCGGCAATCCCAGCTTGTGCGCGTCATCGAAATAAACCGACTTCACCTCATCCCATGCCCAGTTTTTCACCAGGTCCGGGCGCGTGACCTGCCAGCCCCACAGGTTCTCCAGGAATTCCTGCCCCATGGTGCGCGCGCCCGCATAGCCATGCCCCATCAGCGGCTTGAGCCAGGCCGGATTCAGGAAGCGCCCGCGCAGCTCGCCCAGCAGCGCCGACGCCAGCGGCTCCACGTCCGCACGGCCCGGCTGCGCGTGCTGCAGGATCAGCGCATCCGGCACGCGGCCGGTGCGCCCTTCCACTGCCAGCGACAGGCCGCCCAGGTAATCGAAGGCATCGTTGTTATCCAGCAGGCCGTACAGATTGCTGGCGCGGCCGTGATAGGTGCGCTGGATGCCGTCCAGCGCCGCATTGAAGGCTTCGTGACCCGGCTCGCCGCTGGCATCCAGGCCATAGGCATGGCCCATGCGGTTGCGGTAGGCGGCGCCGATCTCGTCGCGCTCGCGCCATGCACCGGACCGCTCGGTCAGGCGGTTCACGCCGGTACCGTATGCACCAGGCGCATCGCCGAAGATGCGCTGCGCCGCCGCGCGTCCGGCATCGGCAGCGGCCATGCCGCCGCGTGCCAGTGCACGCTGGCGCACCAGCCACTCGGCCGCCACGCGGTTGGTGGCCAGCGGCTCGCTGCCCCACTTCGCATCCGGCAAGGGCGCCAGCGCCGCGCGCAATGCATCCTGCAATGCCGGGTCCTGTTCGGCCAGCGTCGCCGCCGACGCAGCCAGCGCCAGGCGGCCGGCGCGGTCGATCAGGCGGATCAGGTTCGGATACAGGTCGCGGAACAGGCCGGAGGTGGTCACCAGCGCATCGCGCCGCGCGGCACCCGGTTTCAGCCTCACGTCGTTCACGATGCCGCGCGCATTCCATACCGGCTCGGTGCCCATCATGGCCAGCGCAAAGGCCACCATCACTCCCTCGTCGCGCACCGCGTCCGAGGCCCACAGGATGATGCCCTCGCTGCCCGGAGCATTTGGTGCACGGGCAATCGCCTTGGCCGCCAGGTCGGAACCCAGCTGGTAGCCCAGGCGCGTCGGCAGGATGTCGCCATCGACGGCGTGGAAATTACGGCCGGTCGGCAGCGACTCGGGCGAGCGCAGCGGGTCGTTGCCTTTGCCCGGCTCGATGAAGCGCCCTTCCAGTCCCGCCAGCAGCGCCGCCATTTCGGCGCGCGGCGATGCAGCCAGCCTGGCCGCCACTTGCGGATCGTCGATACCGCCTTTTTTCATCGAATCCAGCATCAGGTCGATGGATTCCTGCTTCCATTCGCGGCCGAAGATGTGCAGGCCGTGCGGCATGAATTTCTCCTGCAGCTTGGTCAGATAGTGGCCCACTTCGTGCGCCAGCAGATCGTCGTCCGCCGCATCGAAACCGATGCCGCGCACTTCCAGCACGTCGGCCATCGAGGCTTCCAGTTCCGCCTTCAGGTTCAGCGCCACCACCCGTTCGCGCATCAGGCGCGCCGCCTGCGTTTTCAGGGATTCAGAGTTCGCCGCTTCGTAGCTCTCCACGATCTGGCGCAGCGCCAGCAGCTCGTCGTACAGCGGCGTGCTGGCCAGCGGCGGCGTGAGGTGATCGACCATCACGGCCAGGCCGCGGCGCTTGGCCTGCGTTCCCTCGCCGACGCCGTCCACGATGTAGGGGTAGATGCCCGGCAGATCGGCGCCGATCAGGCTGGGATAATCGTCGGACGCCAGGCCGACCGCCTTGCCGGGCAGGAATTCATAGGTCGAGTGGCGGCCCACGTGCACCAGCGCATCGGCCTTGAAGCGGTCGCGCAGCCAGTGATAGAACGCCAGGTACTGGTGCGGCGGCGTGATGCTGGTGTTCGCGTGCAGCAGTTCCTCATCGACTTCCCAGCCGCGCGGCGGCTGCGGGCCGATGAACACATTGCCGAACGTCAGGCCCGGCACCAGCAGCTTGCCGCTATCGACCATGATCCTGCCCGGCGCCGGCCCCCAGCCTTTCAGGCCCTCGATGCCATAGCCGGCCACGCGGCGGTTCAGCGCCGCCAGCGACGCGCACTTGCGCGCCGCGCGCGCTTCCAGGCAGCCGTGATAGCCCTCGGCCAGCGCAGCCAGGTCGCGGATGGCTGCCTCGCGCTGCGGATGGTCGGCGCCTTCCACCAGGTGCTGCAGCTCCCTGATGATGGTCTCGGCCTGCTTGCGGCCCAGCGCCCATTCGCCCGCTTTCTCGGCTTCCAGCACGTCCACGTGCAGGCGGCCCAGCAGGCCGCTGCTCATCTCGCCCTGCACGCGCGGCGACAGGGTGCCGAACCAGCCGGCGTAGTCGGCAGCGCTGACGCTGTTTACCGTGCGGCTCAGTTCGCGCAGCGCGGCGCGGTCTTCCGGCAGGTTCACGCCGTGCGCCATGATCCGGTCCAGCAGCGCTTCGGGCGAGGCAGGCAGTTCGCCCACCGTGTAGCCCGCATCCTTCAGCGCATGCAGCATGTCGAACAGCGATGCCGGCACGTCCAGGTTATCGGCGCCGATGTTCTGGCGGCCCGGCGGATGGTTGTAGTAAATCAGTGCAATGTGCTTGTCGCGATTCGGCTTGCTGCGCAGCGCCAGCCAGCGCTCGACGCGCGCCGCCAGGCGGCTCACTTCCGCCTCCAGCATCACCGGCGGACGGTGCTCGATGCCGGTCTGCCTGTCGCGCTGCGGCTGCCCCAGCGCGGCCACCACCAGCGGCTGGCCGATGCCCTGCAGCTCCGGCAGCGCCACGCGGTATTGCACGGAGTCGGGCGGCAGGCCGTCCGGCGACAGCCGCCATTGCAGCGCCGTGCGGTCGGACAAGCGGATCGCCTTGAACACCGGCACGTCGATCTTCTTCAGCGCCTGGGTCACGGCTTCGCGCCCTTCGGCGGCGCCGACCACGAAGTCCTGCAGCACCACCAGGGCCGCCGGCCTGGCCGGGGCAATCAGCTCCGGCAGGCGCTCCAGCACTTCGCGCGAGGAGCCGCCCCAGCGCGTCAGCAGCTGCACGCAGGGCTGGCCGCGCTGCTCCACCGCCTTGCACACGGCGGCCGGCGTTGCGCCATCCATATTCGACAGGTCCAGTACGACCACCGTTGGCTGCGCCTTCAGGCCCAGTTGCGCGCCCTTGCCCCAGGCGGCAGCGTCGGACAGCTCGCCGGTCCCGGCGCGCATGCGCAGCGCAGGTTCCGGCCGCGGCGCCGGCAGCGCCTGCTGCGGATTGAGCTGGTGCGCGATCAGCGCGCTGGCGTTGTCGATGCCGCCGGCCTGCCATACGCGGCGCGCCGCAAGCCAGCGCGCGGCTGCCGGACTGGCTGCCGCCGCCTGCAAGGCTGCGGCGGGCGGCGCTTCGGTGGACAGGTCGCGCAGCACGTCCGGCGAGAAATCGCGCAGGCTGCCGCGTACATCGCGTGTGAGCAGGCTCAGTGCCGCTTCGCCATTGAAGGCCAGGATGGCGGTCTGCGGACGCGCGTTGCGGGCCAGCGCATCCTTCAGGCGGCGTGCCGGGTCGCCGAAAATGGCGACCGACAGCACGCTGTCGGCGCGCCCGATCAGTTGCGCGACTTCGCGGTCGCTGGCCGCCATGAACTGCGCCGGGGTGCGCAGTTCGATACGGTCCTTCGGGTGCATGGCGAGATGGCGGTGCGCCGCCTCGACGGCCAGCGGCGCGGTACGCTCGGTCACGATGGCGAACAGCGTGGCGGCATGCGCCGGCAGGCAGGCGGCGAGGCACAGCAGTGCGCCGGCTGCGCGGACCAGCGCGCGGGCAAGTGTAGGAGTGCTCAATTTGTACTCTGACCAGTGGCGGCGCAGGCGCCGCGTGAAAACCTGGCAGTCGGGCTATCTCCCGGCCGGATGCAGGCAGACGCCATGCGCTGCAACAGCCGGACGCAGGTGCGAATGCCGGCCTATTCAGGCCAAAGCGAACAACGGACAGGAAACGGAACGAACAGCCAACCGGCAAAACCACACCCCGGGTTTTGCGCACTAACCGTGACCGGCCGGTCTTCTGGCTCGCCGTCGTTCTTCCCTGTTCTGCCTTCCCGTGCAATGCACAGTGGCGTACGAACCGGGTCGTCAGGCTTACAGCAGCGGGGGCTGCGCCGGAATGGCATGAGATGAGGATCTCCTGCGTCACCGGCTTCCCGTTTCACCCTCCGGCAGACAAGCAGGAGGGCACCGTTCACTTTAATCGGCGCGATTCTACATGCAAAAATGCCTGTCTGTCACCATGCAATGAGGCGGATCAGCACATAACTGATGACGCCCAGGCCGATCAGCGACACAATCACCACGGCTGCGGTGCGCCCGCCGGCCCGCGCCACCGAGCGCGCATCCACACCCAGTCCCAGCGCTGCCATGGACATCACGGTCAGCCAGTTGCCGGCTTGACGCGCCGGTCCAAGCACGGCGTGCGGAATCCAGTCCAGCGAGCGCAGGCCAAGCAGCGCAAGGAAGCCGACGATGAACCACGGCACCAGATGCGACAGCGCCGGACGTTTGCGTCCGCCGCCGCGTTTCAGGATGGACAGCGCCAGCACCACGGGTCCGAGCATCAGCACCCGCACCAGCTTGACCAGCGTGCCGACCTGCACGCTGGCGGCGGACACGGAACTGGTCGCCGCCAGCACCTGCGGCACGGCATACACGGTCAGCCCGGCAAACACGCCATACTGCACCGCATTGAAGGACAGCAGGTGCACCAGCAGCGGCAGGCCAAGCACCACCACCACGCCCAGCACGGCGGTAAAGGCGATCGACGCCGCCACGTCTTCGCCATCGGCGTCGATCACCGGCGCCACCGCTGCGATCGCCGAGTTGCCGCAGATCGAATTGCCGCAGGCGATCAGGATCGCCATCTTCTTCGGCAGGCCGGCGCTGCGGCCGACCAGGTAACTGAAGACGATGGCCAGCACCACCACTGCCGCGATGCCGGCGATCAGGCCGAGACCATTCTCCAGCAGGGCATTGGCGCTGACGGAAGCGCCCAGCAGCACGACCGCGGCTTCCAGCAGGTTCCTGGCGCCGAAATGAATGCCCGCGTCGAAGCGGGGATCGAGCCGGCACAGGGTGCGCAGCGCGGTGCCGAGCAGGATCGCCAGCACCAGGCTCTCCAGCCAGGCACGGCCGAGCCAGCGGATTTCGGCATATTCGAGGACATGGGCGGCCAGCGTGACCGCACCGCACAGCAGCAGGCCGGGGAAGAGCGTGTTTTTAGTGTTCATGGAAGCATTATTGATGCCACCAATCATTCAGTCCATCTTATAATTTATTACAAATCATTCAATAATTTTAAACAATGACACTGGAACAGCTGCGCATCTTTGTCGAAGTGGCCGAACGCCAGCACCTGACGCAGGCAGCGTCGGTCCTGGCGCTGACGCCGTCCGCCGTCAGTGCCTCGATCAAGGTGCTGGAAGAGCGCTACGGCACCGCCCTCTTCCACCGCGTCGGCCGCCGCATCGAAACCAGCGAGGCCGGCCGCATCTTCCTGGCCGAGGCCAAACGCACGCTGGCCAGCGCCCGCGCCGCCGAAGCCACGCTGGCCGAACTGGGCGAGCTGCGGCGCGGCTCGCTGTCCATCCACGCCAGCCAGACCATAGCCAGCTACTGGCTGCCGCCGCTGCTGGTGCGCTTCCGCCAGACCTACCCCGCGATCGAACTGCAGCTGGCAGTGGACAACACGGAAAACGTGGCCCAGGCCGTGCTGCAGGGCGTGGCCGACCTGGGCTTCGTGGAAGGCGCCATCGACGCCGCCGGGCTCGCCATCGAGCCGGTCGCCCAGGACCGCATGCTGGTCGTGGTAGCCCCCGGCCATGCCTGGACGCGCAAACGCAGGCTGTCGCCGGCCGACCTGGGCGCGGCCCAATGGATTTTGCGCGAGAGCGGTTCCGGCACCCGCTCCGCCTTCGAAGCGGCGCTGGCCGAACTGGGCGTCGCGCCGGACGCGCTGCAGGTGGCCATCGGTCTGCCCTCCAACGAGGCAGTACGCAGCGCCGTGATGGCCGGACCGTTTGCCACTGCCATGTCCGAGCTGGTGGTGGCCTCCCACCTGCAGGCCGGATTGCTGGCGCAGGCGCCGCTGGCGCTGCCCGCGCGCAGCTTTTCCCTGCTGCGCCATGCGGCCCGCCACCGCAGCCGGGCCGCCGCCGCGTTCGAGGACATGGTGCGCGCGAATGGCGTCCCGGGCGGTTTCCGGCCCGCCGACGGCCCGCCCGGGGCGAAGAACGAGTAAAATAGGCAATTTGGTTGGGGCGGCATCACGGCCAACCCGGCTTCCGCCCGGCGCACGCCAAACCGGCGAGCACCAGGAGGGATATGTTAACCAGCAGGCACCCACTGCATATGAGGGCATGAACATGGCAACACAAAATTCGAAAATTATCTACACACTGACTGACGAGGCGCCGCTGCTGGCGACCTACTCCCTGCTGCCGATTATCAAAAAGTTCACGGCGCCGGCCGGCGTTGACGTGGTCCCGAGCGACATCTCCGTCGCTGCGCGCGTTCTGGGCGAGTTCCCGGAGTGCCTGACCGACGAACAAAAAGTACCGAACAACCTGGCTGCACTGGGCGCCCTGACCCAGAGCCCTGAAGCCAACATCATCAAACTGCCGAACATTTCCGCCTCCGTGGCCCAGCTGGTGGCTTGCGTACGCGAACTGCAAAGCCGCGGCTACAAGCTGCCGGACTACCCGGAGGATGCCAAGACCGAAGAAGAGAAGGCCCTGAAAGCACGCTACGGCAAGTGCATCGGCTCCGCCGTGAACCCGGTCCTGCGCGAAGGTAACTCGGACCGCCGCGCGCCGAAGGCTGTCAAGGAATTCGCACGCAAGCACCCGCACTCGATGGGCGAATGGAGCCAGGCTTCGCGCACCCACGTATCGCACATGCACCACGGCGACTTCTACCACGGCGAAAAGTCCATGACCCTGGACAGCGCGCGTGAAGTGAAGATGGAACTGATCACCGCCTCCGGCAAGACCATCGTGCTGAAGCCGAAGGTTGCCCTGCAGGCCGGCGAAATCATCGACTCCATGTTCATGTCGAAGAAAGCGCTGCTGGAATTCTACGAGCAGCAGATCGACGACGCTTACAAGACCGGCGTGATGTTCTCGCTGCACGTGAAAGCGACCATGATGAAGGTGTCGCACCCGATCGTGTTCGGCCACTGCGTACGCATCTTCTACAAGGACGCATTCGCCAAGCACGCCAAGACCTTCGAGGAACTGGGCGTGAACGTGAACAACGGCATGGTCAATCTGTACGAGAAGATCGAGACCCTGCCTGCGTCGCAGAAGGAAGAGATCCTGAAGGACCTGCACGCCTGCCACGCAACCCGTCCGGAACTGGCCATGGTCGATTCGGCCAAGGGCATCACCAACTTCCACTCGCCGAACGACATCATCGTTGACGCATCCATGCCAGCCATGATCCGTATCGGCGGCAAGATGTGGGGCGCGGACGGCCGTCCGAAGGATGTGAAGGCAGTCATGCCTGAATCGACCTTCGCCCGTATCTACCAGGAGATGATCAACTTCTGCAAATGGCATGGCAACTTCGATCCGAAGACCATGGGCACCGTGCCGAACGTCGGCCTGATGGCGCAACAGGCGGAAGAATACGGTTCGCACGACAAGACCTTCGAGATCACCGAAGCCGGCGTGGCCAACATCACCGACCTGGCCACCGGCGAAGTGCTGCTGACCCAGAACGTGGAACAGGGCGACATCTGGCGCATGTGCCAGGTGAAGGACGCTCCGATCCAGGATTGGGTCAAGCTGGCCGTCACCCGCGCCCGCAACTCCGGCATGCCTGCCGTGTTCTGGCTGGACCCATACCGTCCGCACGAAAACGAAGTGATCAAGAAGGTGCAGAAGTACCTGAAGGACCACGACACCGCCGGCCTGGATATCCAGATCATGTCCCAGGTTCGCGCCATGCGCTACACCCTGGAACGCGTATCGCGCGGCCTGGACACCATCTCGGTGACCGGCAACATCCTGCGCGACTACCTGACCGACCTGTTCCCGATCCTGGAACTGGGCACCTCGGCCAAGATGCTGTCCATCGTTCCG